>ENA-OQJH01000073-OQJH01000073.1-human-gut-metagenome-genome-assembly--contig:-NODE-73-length-55146-cov-12.033170_pt1 | contig 55146 bp, 67 predicted proteins | sample MGYA00242597_ERZ504763 | MGnify/ENA primary metagenome ERZ504763 (study PRJEB26092, sample SAMD00036359) | human gut metagenome | host: Homo sapiens | study: EMG produced TPA metagenomics assembly of... | reverse complement strand
AAAAATGAGTTTATACTTATTTTCATAATATTGAGAAAGTAATTTTCCAACAATATTGATTCCAATTGTCTAATTTTGTTCATTTTATTTATTGCAGTGATTACTTTTGCCATAAAGAGGCTGATTCAACCCAGGCAAAGGTCACCGAGGAGTTCTGGGAAAAGGAGCGCAAAGCCAACTCAACCCTCCGCGGAGATACCACTGACCTGTGTTATATTACCATACCGGAAAAGTTTTTCCATTAAATAATGATAAAATAAATGATTTAAGGGATAAAACCCTTGTCAATCTCACCTGAATGACAAACACTGATTTAAAGCTTAAATATGGCATTCTTAATTTTAAAAAGCTGTCTGAATATGATGATAATTTCACGAAATTTGTTTCAATGCTTGAGAACTTACAGGCTGATGCCACCTCGGCCGGTAATTACTCACACCTATTAATGTACTTACTGCGATATTCATCGTACAGCCTTGAGGCCTGACTTCTGGTCAGGTTATCCCACGATATGACATCTGCTATTCCATACTCAGTCATCAGCTCCTTTAACTGTCTGACCTGATGGGCTGTGGCGGGTGTCTGTTTTTTTGCCTTGTATACAAGTGACTTTGACTCCACCGGCTCACCCTTTTCATCCATCAGTGCAAGCAGCTTTTCAAATATCTGCTTTGTCTCTATCGCATCATCGAGCGCCCTGTGGGCATTTTCCCTGTTTACACCAAAATACTCGCACAAATCCTCCAGCTTCTTCGACTGCTCAGCAGGCAGACATTTTCTGGCTATTTTCAGCGTATCATATGCATTCAGCGAGAGGGTTCGCTTGTGATTTACCGCCCATTGCTTTAAAAAGCTGTAATCAAAGGTCACATTCTGCCAAGTATGATATCAGCCCCGATAAAATCAAGCAGGTTATCCACAGCCTCATCCATATCTTCCGCGTTTTCCACATCACTGTCAGTGATTCCCGTTAATTCCTGCACACGTTGTGGAATATGCTGCTTCGGATTTACCAGTGTGGATATCGTATCCACTATCTCGCCGCCCCTCACACGTGCCGCACCTATCTCTATTATCTTGTCATTTTTTGCAGAAAGGCCTGTCATTTCCAGGTCAATCACCGTGTAATTTTTTATATTATCTATGTTGCTCATTTTTCTTAGTCCGTAAACCTTTCCGGCTTTTACCGCTATAGCCATATCGCTTTACTGTTATTCTATATACTCCACCAGCGCCTGGTGGTCAAGCGGGTCTCTCATGTCGTAGTGGAAAAGCGCCCACACCGGCTCCTTATGATACTTTGGCAGTTCATCCAGCTTGCGCGTGTGCTTGTCCGGAAAAATATAGTGGAACGGCTCCACATGCGACAGCTTTCCATTCTTACAGTATGCATGTGTCATGTGCTTGAAGCTTCCTATATCTGTGGCCCACACCGGGCGGCTCTTGCAGTTCTCACGATAGTACAAATCAAAGATGAGTGACTCCTGAATCATGTTGTAAAGCTGCGCATTTTCATCAAAATCAGTATTATCTCTATCTATGGCATTTTCGTCAAAATCAGTATTATCTCTATCTCCGTCATTTTCGGATAATACCACAGAAGTCATAGCATCGCTGTCACAGCCATGCAGGTATAAAGCCAGAAATTCAAGCAGTATCTCACACCTTCTGATGCGCGAATGGCTCATTCCAAAATAGCCGTTTGCCTCATAAAAATCTCCAAGCTCCTGAAAAAACTCAAACGCACTGTCAAAGATACACTCCATGAGCTTCATCGTAATCTCAAACTGTCCGCTGTTGTAATACACCTCAAGCATATCCTCGACACGCTTAATCTTTATCACATCATCAAACGAAAGCCATTTTGTGGACATGACCTCATACGGCGGCTTGTCATGGTAGACAATACCATATTCCGCGGCATGCTCAAACATGTACGAACCCTTGAGTACCTTTAAGAACCCAAGCTGCAGCTGGTTTGGCTTAAGCTCATAAATCTCATCAAAGGAACGCCCAAAGCTGTCATAGTCCTCGTATGGCAGCCCTGCAATCAGATCCAGATGCTCATGGATATTGTTGCCGCTTTGAATGAGCTTCACAACCTCCTTAAGCCTCTCAAGCTTCATAGTCCTGTGAATCTCCTTAATCGTGACCTCATTAGTGGATTGCACACCGATTTCAAGCTGTATAAGCCCGGCCTCATATCAGAAATCAGCTCAAGTTCCTCCTGATTCAGCAGATCCGCCGATATCTCAAAGTGAAAGTTTGTCACACCATTGTCATTCGCCTTTATAAAGCGCCACAGCTCCATGGCATGAGCATGATTGCAGTTGAAGGTCCTGTCCACAAACTTAATCTGTGGCACCTTCTGGTCTATGAAAAACTTAAGCTCCCTTTTGACAATCTCGGTATCCCTGAAACGCAGTGTCTTATCCACCGATGACAGACAATAGCTGCACGAAAACGGGCATCCCCTGCTGCTCTCGTAGTAGATGATGCGGTTTGAAAAATCATCGAGAGTATCATAGCAGAATGGATTTCACTCATGTTTTTGATTGGGCGTGGACTTGTGAATACTATTTCACCGGCTTTATTGTCTCCCATGTTATTCACACTTGTACTATTACCTGTGCTGTTTTTTCTGAAGGCAATGCCTGCAATATCACTCAGCTTTCTTTTATGCGCATAGTAACCGCACAGCTCTCTAAAGGTATCCTCTCCCTCGCCAATCATCACACCGTCTATGTATGGATTTTCCCGCAGAAATGCCTCCACCTCGTAAGACACCTCAGGGCCTCCAACCCATATCGGCACTGACGGACAAAGCTTTTTATACTCGCGTACAATATCAGTCACATAATCAATATTCCATATATAGCACGAAAAACAAAGTACGTCGGGCTGTCTCTTGTAAAGCTCCTCAAGAATGTAATCCTTTTGATTGTTTATCGTGTATTCCGCAAGCTCCACAGCATCCCTGTACTCCCCGGCACAGGCGCGCAGTGAGTAAACTGCGAGGTTTGAATGTATGTATTTTGCATTTATTGCTGTCAGTAAAATATTCATGATTTCTCCTTAAAAAATGACCCTTGAATGTAGACTTTATGCCACATTCAAAGGTCTGCTTCGTATTATTGCAGCATCGACATATTAACAAGCCTGTCGTACATGCCGCTTGCAAACAGCACCACCATGCCAATCGTGCAGATGACCGACAGTACAAAGCCTATTATCGATGTAATCATACCGGCAGTTGCTATTACATTGTTATACTGCTTTGCCCTTTTTGACATTTTGGAAGCAAGCATGCCGACAATTCCAAGTCCCATCAGATATCCAAAAAACGAGAAAATAATACTGCAAATACCAAGCACCAGTGAAACAACTGCAAGCTTAGCGCCCTCCCTCTCGTCATCTATGATAGTCTCATTATTGTAGAGCATCTCAAGACGGATACGCCTTGATTTACGCAGCATAACAAGCATAGGAATACCGAGCACGATAAACGCGATACAGTTCATTGCCGAAAACTCATTAATCCTGTCGGCCACTCCGCCTCCCTCAAATATTCCCGATGATAAAAGTCCTCCCATATCTACAACAGTATGGAAAATGGCAAGCATCCAGAAATTGCGTGTAGAAGCGTATATCATGCAAAACAGCACGCCCATGAGACCTGCTGAAATAACCTGTATCAGACAACTGCTGAACTTAACCCCTGCGCCCATATTGGAAAAATGCATCAATCCAAACAGTACGCCTCCCAAAACTACGGCTCCTGTGATTCCACCTTTCGTCTTTGGAAAAGCTCTCAGCAGCAGATTGAACACTACGCCTCTAAACACCAGCTCCTCAACGAGCCCTACAAGGCAGACCGCAATAAAGAAAAAGAGTATGTTGTAAAATGCCTTCACATCACCATGCTCGCTCAAAAAGCACATATAAATACCTGAAACAACAGCATACAGACAATAAACTATGAAAAAACCACCTGTGTATAAGCTTCTTGTCCATCCTGCTGCATTTTCCTTAAAGATATCCCACAGCCCAAATAAATATGTGATGCCAAGAAAAATAACTAAAATAACGGTCTCCACAATAGCCTGCAGCAGATAGTCATCCGCCTCTTCCATGCCCGGAATCAGTCCCAGAACTTTTCCGCTCCACTGCAATGGTGCAATGAAAATAAAAACTACAAGAATGGCAAATATTATATTTGCCGGTGCCGAAAGGTTTCTCAATTTCTGTTTCATAACTTTAAATCTCCTCATTTGCGTGTTATTAAGTATGAAAATATTCTATAGCATTTACTTTGACATTGCAAGCGAAGTATTTCATACTGCAATGGGCAGCAAAAAAGCCCTGTCCTTACGAACAGAGCCCTATGCATTATGTTGCACTTACAAGCCTTACTATCACATCAATTCCAGCCGCCCAAAAGAGTATTGCACCCACGATATATACCTTTGTCTTCTGCTCAAAACCGAAGTGATATCCTGTGTAAATGCCTGCCACTATACAGATAACAGTGAGCAGCGCCACCATTATCATAATGGTGAAAAGTCCGGTACCAAGAAAGCCAAATGCTATTCCTGCAAGAACCGTATAAAATGCGGTGATTCCTGCTATCCTTAGCACTCTTTTCATGTCAAGCTGTGCCTGACAATGCTCCTCAATCCTTTCGTTTCTTATAGCCTTTCCTATAAGCCTGATCCCCAGTCCTATCAATATTCCGATAGAAATTATCTCTCCTAAAAGTGCTTCATCCTTCACCGAGTATTTCCCATTAAGAAAGCTTGACAGGAAATACCCGATGTACATTGCTAACAACTGGCAAACTGCAACTATGAAGCAAATGGCTGTAAGCTGTTTCTTATTTACTTTCTGGATCAGGGATCCCTGACATTCCATCGCAACGAAAATCTCCAGTGAGCTTCCCGCCACTATTAACAGATATTCTATCCAGCCCATTTTTGCCTCCCCTTATGTTTAAACATCCTTTAATTAATTATTTGTCGCTATCTGCCTTAGCATCTATTGAAGCTAATTTATATATGAACTTAACGCTGCCCGTCTGTCCATCAGCAATTGCTGAGTATGTCTGATATTCCTCACCTGCGTCAATTACTGCCTGAAGCTTGTCGGTGAATGGCTTTAAGTCACCGTTGTATGCGTCGAGAATCTTGTTGATTCCCTCCTCATTGAACTGTACCATACCATCTGCAAGTGTGTGTGCACCCTCTGAAAGTGTCTTTGAGCCTGTTGTGAGCTGGTCAACACCTGAAACTATCTGATTTGTTCCATCTGCAAGCTGTGAGGCTCCGCTGTTGAGCTGTGCATTGTTTGCTACAAGTGTGTTTGAACCGTCTACAAGCTTCTTGATACCACTTGTGAGAGTTGGCACTGAGTTCATGAGTGATTGTGTTCCGGCTGAAAGCTGGCTTGCTCCGGCATTGAGTGCTGTTGCTCCGGCATTTAATGTATCGTTGTTTTTAACTAACTCGTTTGAACCATTTACAAGACTGGTGATTCCTTTTGTCAGCTCTGGTAATTTATCTGCAAGACTTTGTGTGCCTGTCTGAAGCTCTGTAGCTCCTGTTGCAAGCTGTGTAGTTCCTTTTGCTAAATCAGAAGCTCCGCTTGACAACTCAGATGCTCCATCTGACAACCGTCCTAAACCAGCATCTAATGATGACGCACCATCTGATACCTTTGCTGAGCCATCCTTTAAAGCTTGCACTGTGTAAGCACTGTCTGTTACACTTTGGTTCACGGCAGAATATACTGATACAGCACCTTTTCCCTGAGACAGACCAACAAGTATCTGATTATAAGTTGCAGATGGATTCTGATTCTGCATATTAGTCAAAGCATCTATTATATCTCCTGCATTGTTTACTGCTGCATCCGCTGCTGCTGATACATTGTCTGCTGTAATCTTATCTGTATCAATATATCCAAGAGTTTTAAATAATGTTCCGACATTTAATTCATTCAGTGGTTCCAGAGATTTATTTATATTGGTTTTGATTGTTTCAGGCATATCTGATAAAGATTGTGTCAACTGACCAACTCCTTCATCAACCTGCTTTGCTCCTGCTGCAAGAGAATCAGCTCCTGTTTTTGCCGTATCAATACTTGTCTTTAGCTGTGCTGCACCTGCAGATACTCCTGCTGCGCCCTTGTTTGCAGCATTAATACCATCCGAAAGCGTTTTTGCCCCATCATTAAGACTGGTCACACCTGTTGCAAGACTTCCTGTGTTGTCATTAAGCTGGTTCAAGCCTGTATTTAACTGACTTGCTCCATCCGTATAAGTCTTCAAACCATCCTTAAGTGTTGCACTTCCACTTGCAAGCTGACCTGCTCCACTATTAAGCTTATCTGCTCCTGACACAAGGGCTCCTGTACTGTTTCCAAGTGTATTCAGTCCACCACTTAATGTACTTACACCATCAGTATATGTCTTAAGTCCACTCTGCAGTGTGCCAACTCCTGATGCGAATGTGCCGAGATTGCTCTGCAATGTTGAAAGTCCGTCAGCAAGTGTGTCAGTACCTCTGCCAGTGTCTTTGAGCCATCCTGAAGCTGTGTTGAAGCATCCTTTAAGTCATTTATCATGTCATCGAGGTCTGATGTGTCAATTCCGTCTGTGCTTACATAATCAGATGCGTTTACCACGAAGGTCATGGCTGCAGGCATTGAGAAATTCTCCACATCTGCTGTCATTTCCATGTATTCAGGGATATTTACATCGCCATCAAGATCTCCGTCCTTGATTCCTAAGCTGTCCTTTAAGCCCGGAAGTGCATAGCCGAGCACTACGCTTGATGAGTTGCTTACCTCAGCCTTGCCGTTTGTCACTTCGATATTCTCGAAGCCATCACCGAGTACAAGTCCTGTTATTGCTGCAAATGGTACGGAAACTGTCTGCTTCTCGCCGTTTACTGTCTCTGTGTATGATGTGGTATTTGTGTAGTCAAAACGGATTTTGACCTTTCCTGATTTTCCTGCAAGATCCTCAGGTGAGATTTCTTTTCCATCGAGGTAATATGTAACCTTCTGTGTTACAGGCGGTTCCTCTGTTGCTGTGCCCTGGTAGTAAATGTCCTTGCCACCGGCCTGCCATGTGAGCTTATCACCGCTTTGTGTGAATTTTTCCTTGCCCTTTACGTTCTCGATATCTGAAAGGTTTGAAGCATCCTCCAAGGTATCCTTTTTGTCTTTATTTTTAAGGTGATCTACTACGATTGTTTTGTTTACGTTGCCGTTTGCATCTGAAATGAGATATACGCTCTCGTCCTTGTCTGCGTCGTTATCCTTTAATGATACGCTGTCCATGAGCTTATCTGCTATGTCATCAGCATCCTTGCTGCTTCCTGTTGTGCTGTCTGCCTCGGCTGTGACTGCGGTGCTGTTCTTCTCTGCAAAAACTGCTGTTGCTCCGATTCCTGTACCTACAAGTGCTATAGTGAGGACTCCGGCTACAACACGGACAATATATTTACTTTTTAACTTTTCTTTCAATTCTGGTAATTTCATGTCTTATTCCTCCCGATTTTGTTTTTGAGGTCATATTTTTATGTTATGAGGGCCAAAAAGTATTTTATCCCTCATTTATGATTAATCAGATTACTAAGCTGTCAGGTTCTTGTTTTTAAAGCCTGCGCTTGTGGCACATATTACTTTGTCAAAAATCATAAACATTGACGGAAGTATAAATACTACTACAAACATACTGATGATTGCGCCTCGTGCAAGCAGTATACAGATAGAACTGATCATATCAATGTTTGAATAAAGTCCTACACCAAAGGTTGCGGCGAAGAAGCAGAGTGCACTGACGATAACTGAGTTTGTCGAATCTGCAAGTGCCTTTGTGATTGCAGGCTTTTTGTCCATTCCGGTGTATCTGTTCTTTCTGTACTTTGTGGTCATAAGTATCGCATAGTCAACCGTTGCACCAAGCTGTATGGTTCCGATTACGATGCTCGCGATAAACGGAAGCTTCGTTCCTGTAAATCCCGGAATTCCCATGTTTACAAAGATTGCAAACTCGATGACCGCTACAAGTATGATTGGAAGCGATACCGATTTGAATACTACGAGGATGATAAGGAATATCAATACGATTGATACTGCACTTACACGCTTGAAGTCTGTATCTGTGATAGTGATAAGATCCTTTGTACAAGGTGCCTCACCGATAAGCATTGCGTCCTCGCTGTAATTCTTTACTATCTTTTTAATCTCTGTAATCTGGTTATTTACCTCATCAGATGCTGTCGCATATTTTGATGAAACAAGCATCATCTGGTAATCACCGTTTTTGAATATCTCCTTTGCCTCATCCGGCACCATATCATCCGGTATTGTAGGTCCAAGTATTGAGTCAAGTGATACTGCAAGCTTTACTCCATCGACCTTCTTGATATCATCTATCATGCTTATGCTGTCTGCCTTTGACATATCGCTCGGTGCGATAATGATATGTGTGGCACCCATAGCATACTCCTTGTCGAGTCTTTCATTGGCCTGCTTACTGTATGCACTGTCAGGCATGGTTCCTGCAAGGTCATAGTAGACCTGATCATGAGTGTATCCGTATATTGCCGGGATGAGCACTACGATGAAAATCACTGCAAGTATCTTATAATGATTTGTTACCCAGCTTGCAATCCTGGAAACATCCGGCATAAGAATCTTGTGCTTTGTCTTCTCGATTGCCTTATCACATGCAAGAATCAGTGCAGGAAGGATAGTTACACATACGATAACTCCGAATACAACGCCCTTTGCCATTACGATTCCCAGGTCAAGTCCAAGTGTAAAGCTCATGAAGCAGAGGGCTACGAAGCCTGCGATTGTTGTGATTGAGCTTCCTGTTACTGAGACAATTGTGTGGGAAATGGCATGTGCCATGGCTCGCTTCTTGTCTCCGTCATATCTGTCTATCTGCTCCTGATAGCTGTGCCACAGGAAAATCGAATAATCCATTGTTACGGCGAGCTGCAATACTGCTGTCAGTGCCAGTGTCAGGTATGAAATCTGTCCCTGTATAAAGTTTGTTCCCAGGTTATAGATAATAGCCATTCCTATGCTAGGAGGAATAACATCGGAACAATTATTGAATCCATTGTAATTCCCATGACAAGCATTGAAAGCAATGCTGCTATGATGACATATATAGGAGCCTGCTGCATAACAAGTGTCTTTGTATCTGCGTTGACCGCTGCCATTCCTGCTACGAAGCAGTGGTTTTTCACCATCTTATCCATCTTGTTGACGGCTTCCATTGTCTCATCCGAACCCATTGTGTCACTGTAGGTGACGAGCATGAGCTGGCTGTTTGCATCCTTGTTGTTAAATGCGTCGTACACCTCATCCGGAATTGCCTCTCTTGGCAATGTGGAATCAGCGATTGTTCCGTACCAGATGACATCCTTAACACCCTCAAGGTCCTCAATGTCATCAGCCAGAGTCTCTATGTCCTGATCCTTCATATCCTCCAAGATCACAAAAGACAACGCTCCGGTTCCAAACTCATCTACCATGATATCCTGACCCTTCATAGTCTCTATCTGGCTTGGCAGATAAGAAAGGATATCAAAGTTGATTCTCGTGTTGATAAAGCTGATGCCCGACGGTATAAGCAATGCAAATGCAACTATCAGTATCAGCACACGATATTTTACGACTCCTTTTCCAAATTTAATCATTAGATTCACCACTCTTTCTTTTTTTCGTATTGAAGTATAAAAAAAAAAAGACCGAATAAATAAATATTCAATCTCTTCGATTTGTCATGTAAGATATACAAATCCATCAATTTGTATATCCGATATGACACATATATGATATTGTATTTGATTTCTGACACTTTTTCACAGCATTTTTATATTTATATGAACACATGCCTCTTTATGATTCTGCTTTATTAGCTTGCTTAAGCCGTCATTTTCCATGGCAATTGTCCTCTACAGCTCACTTAGTATATCATCCATCGAGCGCGTAATCAGATACATGTATGCCTCAGCCATCTCCTTCGGCTCAATGTCATCCATGCCCTGGCTATCCAGCCCTCCGTGATAAAGCACAACGACTGCGCATAATATGTAGAAATCACCTCAGGTGTGAGCCAGCGGTATTTTGATTTCTTTCCTGTGCTCTTTTCGCTTATGATATTCATAAACATCTCATAGACGCACTTCATAGCAATCTGATTAAACGTCACTGCACCCTCCAGCTTTAGTGCTTTCTTGTAAAAAACACTGTTTGCCGAGATATTATTGAGCATCAGCACAATCGCTTCAAAAATCATTCCGGCATTGAGCAGCGGCTTGATGGGCTCAAGCAGCTCGGTTTTGATAATCCACTCTATCAGCTCGTACTTGTCCTGAAAATGATTGTAAAACGTGGGGCGGATAACTCCGGCCTTGTCCGTTATCTCTTTAATTGTAATCTTATCGATTGGCTTTTTCGCCGAAAGCTCTATAAGGCTCTCAGCGAGCACCAGATCTATTGCATTCTTACCTTGCTGTGTCATTACTCATCAAACTCCATCGTGACAAAGTAGCCCTTCTCAGTCTCCCTCACATCCACGACATCGCCCTCGCGGCTTTGAGCCTCTCGCTGACCACGTAGTTTCCCGACATGGCAATCGCATGCTCTATCGTATAATAATATGAAGTCGGAAGCTTGCTCTCTGTTACCTTCAGATGGTCACCGACCTTGGTAAGTCCGGGTCTCTCCATCTTAAACTCCATCCGACGCATTCTGTCGCCTTTCTGTTACTGCTTAATTGTCCTCTTTTCTATCCTCAACAAACGTTGCCTCAAACTCCTTTTGCTTGTTGTAGCGCTCTCAGCCTTTGTAGCACGGCTTGTAATCCAGATATTTGATACTCCGTTGAAAATCAGTATGATACCGACAACAACAGTGGCTGTCTTCATTACATCAAATGCATTTGTCACGCAGATTATTCCAAAAATCAGACTGATTATTGAAAAAATCAGGCCGACACTCCAACCTCCGTAACCATATTTTCTGGCATCCACTGCCTCAATAATGCTCCTGATGCTATGAAAAATGAGCACCAGACCAATGACTATAGGTATCAGGCTCACAACAACCTTTGGCTGCACCAGAAACCATATGCCCACTGCCAAAACCACAAGCCCCAGCATCGCTGAAAAACCATTCGTGACTATATTCAAAAAATAGCTGCACATATAGACCACTCCGATGATGATAAGCACTACCGCAAGCACATTGGCCACAATCGTGAGCACCGAAGCCCTCCATATGATAAACACCAGTCCCAGCGCTATACAAAGCACTGATGACAGTAGAAAATCAGCCTTTATTCTGCCTAAAAACTCCTTCATACGCGACCTCCTTTATATATCCCTGCCCTGCATTACTTTTCTAATTCTGTTCCTCTGCACTGTTCTTGACCAGGTCAAGAACAGTCTGAAGCTCAGCCCCCTCAACCGGTGCAGCTCCATATCCAAGACGCTTGTGATCCTCTGTAATCTCAACCAGCTCAGTAGTTTTATCGCCCTTCGCATCAATCACAAAATATCTGCCTGTGACGCAGCATCATCACACGAGATAAGCACGGATTGCGCAGTTTGGAGCCATATCTCTTGTCGGGAAATCAACTCTGGTGACATTAAGCGTATCAGAAATCTGCATAGACATAACAGAGAAATCCTCCTCCATATATGGATACATACGCTTCTGCTGATATGCCTCCTCGTACAGCTCATCTATTAGCTTTTCCTTCTCATCGGCTAGTCGGTCCATGAACTCTTTTCCACCCTCAAACATCTTCGCCGGCAGGAAAATATGCTCATACTGCATACGCTCAAAGATGACATACTGCTCTGCTGTCATCTGTACAGTCTTGCCCTTTGTCGGTGATGTAGGATGTCCCTCTCTTCTGGCCTTTTCCACTGCCTCAATCTTTTCTACAAGAGGCTTTTTGAAAATCAGATTGTGAGTGAACGGGTTGAATGCGATACCATTAATCTTTGACTCTTTATTTGCCACCATGTTGTTGACTGCAAGAAACGGCATATTTACAATGCATGGTGACGGATGATCCTTAGAAAGCTGTGCCTTTGAGGTATAAAGCGGCATGAAAGCCTCTCCCTCACCGTTTTTAATAAATAGCGGAATCGGCTTGTTGTTCTCTCCGACATTTGCAGGTACCAGGAATCTGCTCTTAGTGCATTTTTCAATGAGCTTATTGAGCGTCTCCGCCTTTTTGTCGCTTGAATACTGTGTCATCAGCGCCTCAACCTCCGGGTTTTGCACCTCAAGAGTGAAGGCCGGATCATTCTTTAATTTATTTTTGATTTTATTTTTATCCATTTATACTGCTTCTCCTTATATTAAATGCCCGGATTTACATCCAGGCATTATTTTAACACATTTCTTTTATCAACTCAACAATCTTAGTGTCTCTTGCTATCCATTCTTTATCAAGAAAGGCGCTGTTGGCCTTTATTATCTCATCCGGCGTAGCCCATGACAGATGATACTCAAGCCTTATCTCGCTGTCTGTCATCTGTGCGGCTACATGCTCGTCCTTCACATCACAGAAATACACGTAGGTGTGACAGTAATATATCTTGTCAGCCTCAAATATATCGCGTCTCTTTTCTATGACCTTGCCGCACTCCCTGATGCTTTCCGGCACGACAAGAAGCCCTGCCTCCTCGCGTACCTCCCGTGCCAGCGCAACCTCGTTGGTCTCGCCTGCATCGATGCCGCCGCCCAGTATCTTGTAGTAGCCCTCACCGGCCTGCTGCATGGCAAGCTTGCCGTCTCTGATAATAACCGCGCGCACCGCGAAGCGCTCAAATACCTCCATATCATCGGAATAATTGTGTTTGTCAAATGTATATAGCGTTCTCATATTTATCCTCCGTATATGGGCTGTAATCATTCATTAGTATACATGGAAAGTAGTTTTTATTCTACACCATTTGATAGCGAATTGGAATACTATTATCGTCCATTTACCTGCAAAGTAGCACCACTGTCTCTATGTGCTCTGTAAACGGAAAACAGTCATATGGTGTTGCGCGTTTCACTGCATACCCGTGCTTTGTGAGATACTTTAAATCTCTCGCCAGTGTTTCCGGGCACATGACACATACACCACTCTCTCCGGCGCCAGCTTGACAACCGATGATAAAAACGCCTCGTCGCTGCCGGTTCTTGGAGGATCCATTATGACAACATCAGCTTTCTCACCCTTTTGTGCCATCTCGACCATGAATTCTCCGGCATCATCATTGTAGAAGCGGATATTTCTGATGTCGTTTCGCTTTGCATTGATGACTGCATCACGGATTGCATCACGGTTTAGCTCGACACCGATGACTTCACCTGCATTTTTCGCTGCTATGATGCCTATGGTTCCGGTGCCGCAGTATGCATCGATTACGCGCTCCTTGCCGGTGAGGTGTGCCTCATGAATGGCTTTTTCGTATAAAAGCTCCGTCTGTACCGGATTCACCTGATAAAACGAGCCTGGTGAGATGCGGAAGGTACAGCCGCACAGCTTATCCTCTATGAAGCCCTTGCCATAAAGCGTGATGTTTCTGTCTCCGAGCACCATGCTTGTTCTTTTATCATTCACGTTGAGCACCACTGTCGTGATATTGGGATGCTTCTTCCTGAGTGCTTTTACGAAATTGTTCTTCGATGGAAGTATCGGCGATGCCAGGACAAGCACTACCATTATCTGCCCTGTTGCATAACCCTTTCTTACAAGCACATGTCTGAGAAGGCCATAGCCGGTGTCCTCATCATAGGTCTTTATCCTGAATGAGCGGAGCATATCCTTTATGTCCCTTATTATCTCATCTGACTCCTGCTCCTCTATCATGCAGCTTTCGATATCCACCACATCATGTGTGTTTTTCCTGTAGGCTCCCGCCACAATCTGACCGCGCCTCGTACAGTCAAAGGCTGCATGAACCTTGTGACGATAATAGAGCGGATTTTTCATGCCGACAATCGGCTCCACAAAGCAAAAAGGCTTTAGCAGCTTTTTCATGTATGCCTGCTTGGTTTTTAACTGTTCCTTATATTCTACGCCCTGATAGTCGCAGCCGCCACATTTCTTCGCATACGGACATACGTTATCGCTTTTTGCCCGGCTGCTTTTTTCCCTTACCCTCTCCTGTCCTGCAGGGTTTTTGTATTTTTTCTCATTGTGCATGTTATGCGTGGTCTTTTTTCTGGAATTGCCTTGATTTCCCGCCATATCTGTACCCCTTAAAATCAGCTTTGCTGACTACTTGCCGTATGTATTATATAAATACACATGATTATCTATACAGTGCCATCCGCTTGAAGCGCCTGCTGTCACACATATATATGTCTTTCCGCTTGCTGCCTTCTCGTAGCTGACCGCACAGTTACCAGACTGATTTACAAAGCCTGTCTTTGCACCGATTACCTCGCCACTTGTCATCTTGTCCTCTATTCGGCGCAGGAACAGATTTGATATGTTCAGGTTCTCCGGATGCTGCGGTGTTGCAGCCGTGCTATATGTATGATTTGAAGTACTGTTTTACAAATGTCGTCCTGCATCGCTGCCTGCATGATGACCGCCATATCATAGGCTGTGCTGTAATTGTTCTCATCATATATGCCGACAGGGTTTGCAAAATGTGTGGTCTGGCCTATACCAAGCTCTGCTGCCTTCTGGTTCATCATATCGACAAATGCTTCCATGGAGCCTGCTGTATAAACCGCAAGCTGATATGCCGATTCTCCACCCGATGGCAGGATGGTTCCGTTAAACACATCGCGAAGAGGCACCTGCTCACCGTCTAAAAAGCCTGTTGTACTGCAATCATGCACATATGAATAATCTGTGGCTTCTCTTGTAATTGTAACAACCTCGTTGAGCTTGTTTTCTATCACCGCCTGCCTGTCTATTTCGGTGTTTTCATTCTCCGCTGCAGCAATTGCATTTTTCTCAGCCTGCTCTGCTGCTACAAGCACTGTCATAACCTTTGTCATGGAAGCCGGATACATTTTCTCATGAGCATTTTTCCCCGCAACAACTGTGCCGTCCTGCTCATCAATCACTACGGCATAAGAGCTCTCAAGCTCATCTCCGATTGCTGCTGTAGCATCAGACTCCTTTGGTGCAAAGAGCTCCTTTGCTTCCTCTGTCTCACTTACCTGCTCAGTCACACCGGTCACATTTTCTGTGGCCGTTCCTGTGTCTTTTGCCTTATTACTGTCTTTTTTTGTTTTATTAAAGCACGATATAACTATTATAATCGCTATAACGACTATCACAGCCACTATTCCTACAAGCTTAATCTGTGAAGCTCTTGTATTTTGTCTGCGGCGTCTGTAATTTTTTCTACTATTATTTCTCATATCCAATCCCTATCTCGTTGTAACTATTCATCCCACGCACATTCGCAAAACCACACTTGAATAATCACATTTCATTTTATACTGTAACCTATTTAGTATACTCCCTATCCGGAAGCTGTGCAATAATTATCGCAATAAACATGAGCACACATCCAAAAATTTCTCTGCCACCCAGCATCTGGTCCAGCAGAATCCATCCTGCAATCACAGAAACCACCGACTCAAGACTCATCGCCACCGATGCCACCGCCGGATTTAAGCCCTTTTGTCCGACAATCTGCAGCGTATAGCCCACTCCGCTTGAGAAAATACCGGCATAGAGAATCGGAATCCATGCATCCCAGGTGCAAAGCGACTGTGCCACTGCGCTATACCGCCGGCAGACGGTCCCATATCAGTAAAAATCATCACTATACATGAGCCAAGTCCGGTGACAAAAAACTCAATACATGAGAGTCTGACCGCATCTACCTGTGATACGAAATGGTCAATCACAAGTATCTGTATCGCAAAGCACAATGCCCCTGCCAACAGGAGCAAATCCGAGCCGCTAAGTGAAAATGTCCCATTCATGCACAGAAAATACATGCCTATCAGTGCAATAAATACACCTATCCATATTTTGACTCCGCATTTTCTTTTAAGGAAAATCCCAAGTATCGGCACCATAAGTATATATGTAGCTGTAAGAAATCCTGCCTTGCCGGATTCTGCGCCCATGCTGATTCCAAGCTGCTGCAGGTTGCTCGCAAAGAAAAGTGCTATTCCACAGCAGCTTCCGGCTATCCAAAGCTCTTTCTTTTGCTTTTTGCTTTCAGGTCTGTTTACCGTCAGCTCTTTCATATCAAGTATTTTTATAACCGGCAGAAGACAGAGCGCACCAATAAGGAAGCGGATGCCGTTGAATGAAAATGCTCCAACTGCGTCCCCTCCCTTTGACTGCGCTACAAAGGCTATTCCCCAGACTATATCTGCCAAAAACAAAATAAAGACATGTCTTGTCTTTGAGGCTGTATTCATTATAATAGTTCCTCCGTGTTATTAAAATCAGAGATATTATATCACCGACTGCCTTAAATTGCATACTTAAATATGCTGTTACATTTCGTTTGTATATGAAATTATACAAAAAACAGGCAGCACCCCCTCTTTGGGTATTCGCCGCCTGTCTTTATATCTTATTGCGTAACACTATTATTTACGCTATTCTGCCAGCTTAAAATGCTTTATCTCTCCGTTTCCTGCCACATAGAAATCATTATCCTTGTAAATGCCTCTGTAGCCTTCTGTATTTTTATAGGTCAGTGCCTGCTGCTCCAAAAGACTAAAGCCGTTTTCACTGTCATACGAAAACAGATAGTAGTCATTCGCAGTAAATCCTATCAGATTTTTCTCCGGGTCAGCAAGAATAGCCTTGTAGTTGTATACAAACTCATACTCCAGCTCTCAGAACTGTCGATAAGTTTCTGGTTCACCTCAACCGGCTTTGTCGGATCACTCACATCAAACATAGTAAGCTTTATCTTACTCTGCTGCGAATCACCATAGCCTATTCCAAGTACGTGCGTATCATCCCACATATGCAGATATTCGGAAAATCCACTCACCTCAAGCTCTCCCAAAAGCTTTGGTGCTGTCGGATTAGATATGTCTGCTACAAAAAGAGGATCCGTCTGCCTGTATGTGATGAAATATACGTATTTTCCAACAAAGCGGGCTGCGTATATACTCTCCCCGCGTGCAATCTCGTTTATCACACCGACCTCATTCATATCCTTATCCAGCACATGAAGCGAATTGACAGGCTGGCTGCCGGTATTTGAGGTTGGAAGCACATACAGATAACCTCCCTGCTCATTTATTGCAAATTTATCGTTAAGATAACCATTCACTGAAGTCGTCTCCCCGGTCTTCATCACTCCATCCTCAAACGAAAGTTTGCTGATTTTGGTAAGCTCACGGCTTGCACTCCAATCAGAATGATACAGATACATAGCATTGCTAGAAACGTATACCTCGCCGCTATTATTCATAATGCATTTTGCATCTATCGTCTTATCAGGTTTATCCACATCAAAGCTCGAAATAACTGTGCCTGAGTATGTATCCTCTCCTATATAGAAGCAGTCATAGCTTATCACTTTGCCATTTACCTGAGGCACCCATTTCTCCAGATTATCCTCCTGCAGCGCCACATTTCTATTCATATCGGAGGTCTTTATATATGTGTCTGAAAAAACATATACCGTATTGCCGATTTTGCGCGATGTATTGTAAAATCCATCCTGACGCGCTTTACCTATAAGCACCGGTTTCGTCGGGTCAGCTATATCATAGCTATAGCATATAGTCTCATCCTTATCGCCTGCATGGTTTGACATAATAAGCATTTTTCCGTCACTGATATAAAGCTCCTCTACAGTATCTGACGGTACCTCAAAATCAGGACGAAACAGCGTCTCTTCCCCAGGCTTTCCCTTTGAAATATCCGTAATGGATATCTGACCATCCTCGACCATGTAAATGTATTTTCCGTCCGTCTTTACCACATCACTCTCATCAACGCCCTCTGTCATCACGTTGGTTGTTGAATACTCTGTATTGGCTGCCGACTCCTGTTTATTTGTAGAAGATGAATCAGACATAATGCCTGTTGCATCCGCACTCTCCAACAGCTCTCCAAATGCGGTATCCCTTATGGAAGCCTCTGCTTTTTTTACCACATCATACAGTTTCCCGTAATCAGAGGCCGCTTCATAATCCCCAAGCTTTGCACCGCTCTTTATCCCTGCATAGACATTATTCTGTGCATTATTCTGTGAAATCACATTTGCAGTTTTTGTTTCCAGCTCATCTATACGGTTATTAAGCCGCACAACCTCCGTGCCTAAGACTGCAACAACAAGGACTGCCGCCACTGTGCAAGCGCTTTTGCTGCCCGTGCAAATTTTTTGTGCTTTTTCCTGTTTTTGTCTTCTTTTTCGCCGTGATGGGTTTCATGATTTTTTACATAAATTTCATCACTGTACCCGGCCGATTCTCCGGTCGGCTGCGCTTCTTCAATTATTTGGTCATCGATGTAATTTAAACCATCAAATAAATCCTTTTTCGTCATAGATATACGCCCTCCTCATCCAGATATTTTTTAAGCTCTGCCCTTATCCGAAACAGTGTGGTCTTTACGCTGCTTTTGCTCCTGCCGCTCATATCTGCCAGCTCATCAATCGTCATGCCATACCAGTAGCGTCTCACGAAAAGCACTCTCTTTTCCGTCTCCAGTCCGTTCAGAAAATCCGATAAACACCTTCCAATGTCCGACAGCTCGCCCTCGTATTTTGCATTGCTGTCTGCAAGGCACTCCTCAAGCTCATCAAGCATACAGTTCATGTTGGAATTTCTCTTTGAAGCATTATTCCAGTCAATCCTGTCGCAGAGATATTGCGGCATACCCTGTAAAGCCAGGAAAGGAAACGCATAGGACGCTCCGGTGGTATCTTGTTCCATGCTGCTATGTATGTGTCATTTACGCATTCCAGCGCATCCTCATGTGCTATCATCGTGTCTGCAAACCGGGTAAGCTTCGCTCCGTACATCTGCGAGGTCGCACTGACAGCCTGCTGGTTGCGATCAAAATACATATCAAGTATCTGTTCCTGTGTGTACATTTTCCACAAACCCCCCTTCTATTTATTATGTAGGATTTTGTTTGGTGGGGGTTACATTTCATCATTAATTCTTTAAAATTTCCCTTATGTAAACTTTAAGCCTAGCCTATAGGAAATAAAGCTTATAGTGCTGAATAATTGAATTGTATCATATTTCGTCTTAGTTTAAATATCAAAAAAGGAAGATTCTCCTTAGAATCTTCCTCATATGAATTCAAATAGTAATATTTAATTGTTCTTCTTTGCCGTAACAAGCGCAACTACCGCAAGAACTGCATTTATCAGGCACCAGCCTGCCCATATAGCCAGATCCGAAAAACTTCCATAACCCGCAAATCCGATAATTGCCGCCAATCCAAAGAGTACTATGAGTGCGATATTCCCACCCTTGCCTAACGATTTTCTCGTAGCGATTGAAACAATTCCACCTGCAAGCATAAGAATTGCCACAATTATTCCTGCACTTCCTGATGCCTCACCATTGGCCTCCAATGCATTAGATACTCCTGCAGCGCATGACTGAAATGATACAAAAACAAATAAAATTATTGATAAAATACCTGAAACTAATTTCCAAACCTTCATGATGAATTTCTCCTATCTATTTAAATATTTCGTAGCTCTACTGTTTAATAATCATACTTTCATATGATGTTTAAATTATTTACTGTGCCGTAAATGTTATCGCATCTGAATCCGCTATTGTATCGTAGCTCTCAGCATTGTATATATGGAATTTAAGCTCTACCTGATCAACCGACGTGATTCCGTTTGCCTCAAGATCACTTGACATAATGGTTATATCATCTATCGACTTCTTTCCGTCATAGACTATGGTTGAAAACAGCGGTGTCATCATATATCCATTGATAGACATGTTGTCCACGTTTATTCCGACATTCTGACCTGAGGTGTTTTCGATGTAAAGTAAAATTGCTGTTCCCCAGAAAGAATTTTCATCAACTGTTTTTCCAACAATCCTTACACCATTTGCATTGTAAAGCTCCTGTCCCTCATCGTTTGGTGTCGTATCCATGTTTGCAAATTCAGATGTCTCAAGCTTTGAATATACATTCTTGAAAAGATTATCCCAGTTTGAATCGTATGCGTGGAAATACATCTCAATTTGTCCTACTGTATCTATTCCGGCAGCTTTAAGCTCTGTTGACGATAAATACATAACCTCATTCGACTTCTTTCCTGCCGCAACATCCGCGCTGAACAGATCTGTGATCATATAATCGTTTACGATAAGTGCATCACAGCCTATTGTATAGTCCTTGGCCGAATTATTTTCAACCAGAAGCTTAATTCCGTCTCCCCATATGCTGTCTGTCACATATTCAGTCGCAGTTATTTTGATGCCATCCTGGTCTACAAGCACCTGCTCATTGATGCTCTCATCTGCTGATGCCTGATCTGCGCCGCCTCCATTAGTTCCGCTGCTCTCTGCGCCTCCACCGGTCTCTGTTGCGCTTCCCGGTGCAGCTATGCTCTTTTTTTGCCCTGTATCCGAGCTGCATCCAAATAATGTAAAGGTGATTGCTGTGATACTCAGTACAAGAGCCAGTAAATTAGTTCTTTTTTTCATGGTTAAGTCCTCCTCTGTAAATTGTAGGACTATTATACCATCACAGTATGAATACCGTTCTCCCCACAGCGGTGGTAAAATTATATTCTAAACCTACTCCTGCACACCACTTGTCCTGAGCATTTCCATACCATTTTTGCTGAGTAATTCGTTCACTTCTATGATTCCACCCGGACGGTCCTTAAAAATAAGCATAAGAAGAGCATCTCTCGGGATTTTTGCATAGAGCTGCGGCATCTCGTATTTTCTCAAGGCTCTCTGGGTCTGCTCTAATGTAAGCTCTGCAGCATAACATATCCTCAGGATAATATCCCTCTGCCTGGTATGTTTTTCGCCTGACAGAAGCTTGTAGCCGTATTTTTCCGGAATATCAGCCTTCAAAAACACCATCTGCTGTGTTATTTTCTTTTCCTTAAGCAAATCCTTTATGTACTCTGAAAACGCATTTTGCTCCGGATCCATGCTGCCTTTCTGCTCAACACAAAATTTATCAAAATCAGATATATGAGTTTTTCCAAGGATATCATCCAATTCTTTTGTATTTTTTTGCTTCATAAATTTCTCCTATCTGTTATACTTGTACTTGTAACTATTCCTACCTCATTAGCGATACCTGAAAGGATACATGCACCATGAGCGATTACAAAATAATCTCAGCCTTAAATGAAGAACACAAGGTTTATCTGGTTCAATCTGCGCTTTCCGGCAATATTTATGTCCAGAAAATCCTTGATGTATACAATATCCGCGTGTACGAATACCTTTATCGCAATCCTGTGGCCGGTATTCCGCGCCTTATCAATTACTATGAAGATGGCAACCAGCTTATCGTAATCGAAGAATATATAAGTGGAACCTCTCTGCAGGAAAAAATAGACAACTCTGACCTTAGTGTTTCCGATATCAGAAGCTACATGATTATGCTCTGCAATATACTTAATGCTCTGCACTCGATGACTCCGCCTATAATCCACCGCGATATAAAGCCGTCAAATATCATAATTACCAGTTATAACTATGCCATGCTTTTAGATTTCAATGCCGCAAAACAATTTTCCGGCCAAAACGAGTCTGACACTGTGCTGATCGGCACTCCCGGATACGCAGCTCCCGAGCAGTATGGCTTTGGTTCTTCATCTCCAAAAACAGACATATATTCTCTCGGTATAGTACTGCGTGAAATGCTTGGCAGCATCACTCCGGCTCCGACATTGCTCCAATTTTGCACCGGCTTAACCTGATTGCAGAAAGATGTACTCAGATGACACCAGCTGCAAGATACCAGTCTGTGACAGAATTAAAAAATGCCGTATCGCAGTCATATTATCCTGCGCAGCACAGCACTTCTGCTGCCGGTAATTCAAGTCAATATGCACACCATAACCATGATAATACAAACAATGCAGCCAATGCCGATACTGCTAAACGAGCTATCCACGACAGTGCTTCCCGTTTTCTCCCACCCGGATTTCGCACGAGAACTCCATGGAAAATGCTGCTATCCTCAGTCGCATATCTGTTCATAATATGGCTTTGCCTGTCATTGGAATTAGAAAATACTTACGGAGCAAAGCTGTGGCTTGAAAGAATCTTCTGCCTTGGTATGTTCATATTTGCGATTTGCTGTAGCTTTAACTATCTCAATGTACAGAATATACTGCCACTTTGCAAGAGCAAAAACCGTTTCCTGCACTATGTCGGCATAATACTGCTAGATGTGGCAGTGATTTTTGCTCTATTTGTGATTATGTTCATTATAGAGTCTGTTGCATTCCCTATAAAGTGATTATTTATATCATAGCACATAAAAATAAGCCATGTTCTCACCGCTGTGGTGGTAACATGGCTTATATTATTTTTCATAAAGATATATTTTGTTATAAAAAGCCGTTGACTTATACACACTTAATGTGTATATTATGATTATGGAGGAGGCATTTATGAAACAAAGAGAGCTTATCAAGAAACTAGAGGCTGCCGGATTTGAATTTTCAAGACATGGCGGTAATCATGATGTATATGTTCGGGGTTCAGATATAGAGCAGATTCCGAGGCATAAAGAGATCAACGAAATGCTTGCCAAAGCAATTTTACGTAAATGGGGATTATAGCATTTATAATTTATCACATATTATATATACATTAATTTATGGAGGATATTATATTATGAAACAGGTATATCCAGTTATATTTACACAATTAAATGATAAAAAAGACACCGTGCTTATTAATGTTCCTGATATGAATATATTAACAGAGGGCTTCGGTCTACCAGATGCTATAGAGATGGCTCGCGACGCCATTGGAGCAAACGGAATCACATTACAGGATCTTGGCAGGGAAATTCCGGTTCCAAGTGATATTTCAGATATTGACATCAAAAACGGTCCCTTTGACAATACTGGTATTAGTCATGTTTCATTTGTGGATATAGATTTTGATGAATACCGCCGCAAGGTCGACAATAAAACCGTCCGAAGAAATGTCACTCTCCCTAATTGGCTTAATCAGGAAGCTGAGAAATCCCATATCAACGTATCCCGCGTTTTGCAGGAGGCTCTCATGGTAAAGCTAGGTGTATCAAGATAAATAAATTTAAAAACCAAATCAAACTAAAAAGAGTGCAGGTTATTTATTGGATAGCCTACACCCTTATTTTGTTCTCATACCTCAAATAGAATTTCAATCAAGGTATTAATCCGGTTATTTGCAGGAACGATTTATTAGAATGCTGCTCTGTAAATCTCCACAATATCGTCCTTGCTAAGCGGTACAAACGATCCCTTTGAACCTCGCAGGCCTTCTTTGCCATCACCTCAAAGTTCCTGTCGTCTGTGATTCCCACAGCTCTTAGATTTGCCGGAATGCCCATTGTCTCAAAGAAGAATTTCTTCAACGCATCAATGCCAGCATGTGCAAGTGCATAGTCATCATCACCACAAAGTCCCCAGACATTTTTTGCAAACTCCACAAACATCGGAAGTGTGTCGTCATTTAGTATGTGCTCCATCCACGCCGGTGTGAGTATTGCAAGTCCCTCTCCGTGAGTAATATCATAGAAAGCGCTCAACTCATGTTCCATAGGATGTACGCACCATGCCGGTGAACATCCATCGCCCACAACACCATTGATTGCATGTGTGCCTGCCCACATCAGGTTGGCTCTGGCCTCGTAGTTGTCAGGCTGTGCGAGGGCAACCGGTCCATTTTTAATCATTGTACGCAACAATCCCTCCGCCATAAATTTCTGGCAGTCAGCATTCTCCATAGAAAAATAATTCTCCATTGTATGGCTCATCATATCTGCGGTTCCTGCTGCAGTCTGTTTTTTGATACTGAATATGTATATTCAGGATTTAATATTGACATAGTTGGCACCATATACGGCGATCCTGTTCCCCACTTTTCATTTTTAGACATATCAGAGATAACAGCAAAAGGATCCATCTCTGTTCCTGTTGCGGAAAGAGTAAGCACATCAAATATCGGAAGTGCCGCCTTGACCTTTGAGCCATCAAGCACCAGATCCCATGCATCACCATCATACTTTGCACCTGCTGCAACAACCTTTGAGCAATCAATTGTACTGCCGCCTCCTATTGCAAGCACCATGTCGATACCCTCATTTTTACAGATTTCAACACCCTTTCTGACTGTCTCAATCTTTGGGTTTGGCTCCACTCCGCTAAGCTCAAACACGGTCAGCCCCGCATCCTTAAGGATCTTCATTGCGGTATCGTAGAGACCGTTTTTCTTTATAGAGCCGCCTCCGTACACTAAAAGCACCTTGCTGCCATATGCCTTGAGCTCTGATAAGCTCGAAATGGTATCCTTTCCGAAATGAATTTTTGTTGGAATGTTGAATGTGAAATTGTACATATATAATACCTCCTGCTAAATAATTATATTTTTTAATCTCTCCAAATCATCTGCATCGGGATGCGACAAAGCCTTGTCAAAATTTTCGATCAGCGCATCAATATTATCCGGATGCTCTGGGTTTTCTTTCATTTTCACATAGCGTTCCCTCACAGACTGTGGCATTTTGCCTGACACATATATTCTCCTACAATAGTGTTGCTTGAATCAATGGACATTTTAACATTGCCAAGAATCTTTTGAAAATATGCATCACTTCCTCCAAAACCGGCTGTTCCGAACAGAAATATCTTTTTATTTTTCAATTTAGATAAGAAATCTAATGTATCGCTATCCGCGTTTCCCTTGTCCGTCCAAAATCCAATGTATAGCAATTCGGATTTTATCCCCTGCGCATCAGCCGTGCCAAAATAATCACAGCTCTCCTTTGGCAGGATTTCATGAATTTTATCAGCCAGCTTACGTGTGTTGCCTGTCATACTACTGAATATTATAGAATAATTTTCGTTGTACATGCAATATTCTCCTTTAAATTAAACTAATATTTGGGCATTTACACTTTAAATTCATCTTCATGTTTTTTGAAGAAATTATAAAAATATCGTACATTATCCAAATCACTCCATTTTGTAACATCATACTCTTTCGTATCAAGATTGTATATTTTAGCATTTAATGTTCCAAGCATAAATGGTGAATGCGTTGCAATAATAAACTGGCATTCTAACAACCTTGCCATTTTATTAATTTCCTCTGCTAACATAACCTGATTCGCAAGTGAAAGCGAAACTTCCGGTTCATCTAACAAATACAATGCATCTGGTTGTAAATACTCCTCAAAATATTGCATTGATGTCTCTCCGTTAGAATATTTTTCCTGTGCAAATTTTATATATTCTTCCTGCTTACACCCTTCTTTAGATGCTAAAAATTTTTTTGCTTCAAGTAAAGACATACCTCTCTTAACGTAATCATACTCCATGCCATCTGATAATATCTGCTTTTGTTGTATCTTCTTAATCTCATACAATATATCTTCACTTTTAATATATCGGCTATTTTCCGGTAATTTATTTATTGTATTTCCATAATCGTCTTCCCCCAAAGTATACAAGCATTCTCTGGAAAACGAACCACAGTAATCAACGCTTCCAAATGAATTGCTTGTTGCATATTCTTTCCCTTTTAGTTGTAAGCAATTGGCTATAATATTTAAGAGTGTTGATTTACCTGAGCCATTGTTGCCATAAAGTACAGTGATAGGTCTAAAAACAAATGGTTCAATATACTTATCCCGGAATACATTGTAGGGATAAATATTAGGATTATTCACTTTTCTTTTACTTAATCTAAAACTACTTAAATATATCATATCTTTTCATTATCCCTTTCCTGATAAAAGAGCTCCAACACCATTATTTCTCGAATATGTGAAAATGAAGGATTATTCACTAATACATCTGGTTTAGTTATGAATTGGTGAGACACTGTCACACTTTTTCCAAAATCTTGTGCAGTATTTATATAACTAATTTTTAAGTATTTCCTTATTTTCAAATGACAAAAGTATGCTAAATATTATTTCTAGCACTATCATCATTGTTACAAGAAAATAATTTGCAAAATTTAAGCCAACTATTAAAGATAATATTGGAATAATTATTGACAATATCAGATATGAATTTGAATTATATAACCAGCTATAAGGCAACAAATGTCCTCTGAAAATCATAGCAATAACCATATTACTATTGATGCAATAATAAAGTGAATACCTTTCTTTTGCTTTTGGCTACAATCTTCCTTTAATTCTTCTAAATTCATCCTTTTACTTCAACCTTTCCAAACTTCAAATGCCAAACACATTATATTAAAGATTTTGATCAATCCGATTTTCCTATCTATACTCAACGATTTCTTCCAATGGTTTCCTTGGTCTTTTAGCCGGAGCTTCATAGGCAAAGCCAACAGCAACAATTCCTGTCAACTGGCTGGCTGTTCCGATAAAATCCATCAACTCATTGTAGGCAAAGCAAGTATTGGCAATCCATAAGGTACCTAATCCATATCCCGTTGCCGTGAGAATCATATTTTCAATTGCCGCACCTATGGACAGTGAATCACAAATTTCAACGATTCGTTTTTCATTTCATAATTATCACGTATATCAACCAAAAGTCCAAGCACAAAGCCATGATGCATCCGCAATTATCTTCACAACTATAATTTTTTCACTTTCTTTTATTTTCTAATTTCTTCTGTCTAACAAAGCCTCATTTTTAGAGGCAAATCTTATAAAAAAACTGTTTGGCAACTCTGTATTTTTAAAAATCACAATATAAAATATTATAAGAATCAATTTTGTTACGTTTGATGCATTTTTATCCCTAATATCTACCATATCCCCAAACTATTTTTTCTTTTTGAATCAAATCCAATATACATTTCACCATGTTTTTCACCTTCAGTAAAAAGCCAGCTAGATAAGCCAAAAGCAGTTGACAGTGTTCCATCATAACACATATCCATATATGTGTACCTCCTCTTCTCTTTGTTTTATTTTTGCCATTCCCGTCTGCAGACAGTCCCGACTCTATGTAAAGCTTTTACATTCTCATCTGCAGAATGCAGCTCATATTTTAATACATTATTTAATTTAAACGTTTTATTTTCATATATTTTTATACTACTCATTTCTATCCTTTTCTACTTTTGTATCTCAAGATTAAGCATAAAATTAACACTATTCCAAATAATGTACACATAATATCAACAATATAATTCTCATAAGGCATTAAAAATAATATTGCCTCCCCTAAGTACATTAACAAAATCACCAATGTATACCATTTTTCTTTATTTTTATGAGAAAAGTAATTTTTAAATTCAATTAAGAATATACAAAATAAAATAAATATAATGTATTTTTCATTAAAAAGTTTTTGCTCACCTAAATATTGAATCATCTTATCCTCCAAAATGTGTAGCTCTCCATATTCACACCTCCAAAAAATAAACTAGAAGCAGAGCAGGAAAGCTTCTAGTTTATCCCATCTTCCGCCTATATGCTAACTCTTTTCTGCGAACGGTTCATTTTTTCGACGAACGGTTATTTTACAAGCAGATTTTATTGGAGACAGATAGTAATTTAGAATTGTGTTTATTATTTCATTCCCTACTCCATCTGATTAACATTAAGCAAAAAACTATTGAGAATAAATCAATTCCAATTTTAGACTCTTCTGATACTTTGACAATAAATTTTCGACTTCATCATGAATGCTTCACAGCTCATACTTGATGCTGCTGAGATTATCATGGCTGAGGCAGAGGTATAGATCACAGCATAAAAGTGGAATAACTACAACATACAACTAAAGGTGGCAAATTGCCAACAACTTGTTGACGATTTGCCGTCTCTTATTTTCTTACCACTTTATAACACTGTGATACGATATTTTGCGATACTTTACGAGGTTTCTTCCGGGCAGGTCTTTGTATTCTCTTTTTTCAGCAAAGCCGCTATTTCAAACCTGCGGCTATTTCGCCAGGTAATACCCAGTCCTTAGTGGCAAGCCGCCACTAACTGGGCAATGGTTGTACCCTTGTAGCCCACATATAAACCAATTTTTACACTCAAAGCAGAACATTCTTCTCTAAAACTATTTTTCAACAAGACAACTACTAATCAGTTCTTCCAACATATCGTTGCTGGCATTTGCCGATCTGACACTGGCGGCTATCATCTCTTCTTTTGAAACATCGGTAAAATCAATTTCAAATCTACCATTGTTCAAGCATAACTGCTCAATGTATATTCTCTGAGTCCTTCCATTACCTTCTCTAAACGGATGGATCATATTAATCTCACCCAGGTAATAGGCTAGTCTCTCGCTCATTTCTTCCTTATCGGTTATGTCAGCTAAGAAATTTTCCTTTTTCAGCTTACAATACAAATCATCAAACTGGCTTTCGATAAACTGCACCAAACAGAAAACGGTTCCTTTGGAAATATCAACCGTTCTCGTCTTGCCCGCCCAAGAATATACATCACTGAATAAATGCTTATGTATAGAACAAAGATGCTTAAAAGAGAAATCTCCAGTAACGCCTTGACCTACAAGTTCTGCCTGACGCACCGCTGAATAATCTCTTTCAGCCTCATGCAATGTATCTAAATCTCTTATATCCAGTTTATTCTTTAATACATTTGTTCCCGGATAACAGTACTTGGCATCCTGTTCATCCTCATAGAAATAATCATACTCTTGATCCTTCAACCTGCTTCTTGGATACTCTGTATTTCTTATTTAATTCTGAAATTGCATCTGTAGCAGAAACTTTCTTGGTTAAGACATTTCTTACTCTTTGACGACATTCTGCATCAAATGGCATGCTTTCCATTTTGAAGCTGGATTCAATACTGCTTACTCTTCTATCAACTGTCATACACGTATCCTTTCCCCTTTCCCTTTCGCAGAAAGGTATTTGTTCTTCTATAGTATACCACAAAACGCTACATCTATATATACTACAAATTTCCGTATTCACTTTTCTTACCACTTTATACCACTGTGATACGATATTTTGCGATACTTTACAAGGTTTGCAAGCTAATCACTAAAGACCTTCCAGCCCTTGTAAATCAAGCATTTCCGCCACTTTCTGTCATCTACTTCTCATCAACGACCTGGAAAATGAAAAACTTAAGATAATACGACTCCGGTACATTAGCTGAGTTGGCCCACAGTATCGGATGATCCGGTCCCTGTGTGCGGAACTCCACCTGGCGCAGCCTCTTGTGAGTGGCCCTTGCCGCTTCCTTGACCGTTTTTGCAAGCAGCTCCTGCGTCATGAAATGAGAGCATGAGCAGGTAGCCAGAAATCCACCATCCTTAACAAGCTTAAGTCCCTTCATGTTAATCTCGCGGTAGCCCTTTATCGCATTTTTGGTAGCCTCACGCGACTTTGTAAATGCCGGAGGATCCAGAATGACTACATCATATTTTTCACCATCTGCAGCGAGCCGTGGCAGCTCATCCAGCACATTTGCAACGCGAAACTTCACTGTGTCTGAGAGATTATTTCTCTTCGCATTTTCTGTGGCCTGCTTAACCGCATACTCTGATATATCAAGTCCTGTGACCTCACTTGCCCCCGCAATTCCTGCATTGAGAGCAATGTGCCCATGTGCGTGAAGCAGTCGAGCACTCTTTTCCCCTTGCAGATACGCTGCATAGCAAGCCTGTTATACTTCTGGTCTAAGAAGAAGCCTGTTTTCTGTCCATTTTCCACATCGACCATATAGTGAACTGCGTTTTCTACTATCTCCACATTTGTGTCAAACTCGGCTCCTATAAAACCTTTTACCTTAGGAAGACCTTCTTTTTTGCGCTCATTTGCATCACTGCGCTCGTATACTCCACGAATATTTATTCCGTCCGCCGCCAGCACTTCCTTTAACAGTTCAACGATTTTCACCTTAAACTGCTCCATTCCAAGTGCAAGACACTCCACCACAAGCACATCTGCGTATTTGTCCACTGTAATACCCGGCAGGAAATCAGCCTCGCCAAATATCACACGACAGCAGTTTAAATCAGGTCTGCCGGTTCTACCAATGCCTGCCTCACAAGCCTCACCTGCAGTGTCTGTTTCACCTGCTGCAGACACATTGTCATTGCCTCCTGCCATCACCTGCTTGCGATAATCCCAGGCATTTTGCACTCTCATCCTGAGGAAATTGTCATCAATCAGTTGGTCTGCTTTTCTTGTCATCATTCTGATACGGATTTTTGAATTCTGGTTTATGAAGCCACGCCCCATCGGATATCCGTCGAAATCGTGCACCACAACAATGTCTCCGTTCGTAAAGGTGCCTGTGATTGTGTCTATTTCATTGTCAAAAATCCATGCGCCACCTGCCTTTATAGTGCGTCCTTCGCCTTTTTTCAGTGTTACAATTGTATGATTTTCCATGTTTGTTCCTCTTCTAAATTACTTCATTATTCCTTGCTAAAATCTGATTATATAGTTTATCTGAAATTCTATAGCCTTTAGAAATAAGTTTATCTATCGACATTCCATTTCAATTATATGAAATCCCGGCAATATTTACAATACACAAATATTTCTGCAAAACATGCCGATATATAAAAGTCTCTACCAGCATTTACCAACTTGTAAAATCCTCTCTAAAGTGATAATATAGAGGTTATAGAGTTTGTTATTTTTTTAACGTAGCATTTTGCTACTATCATTTTAGGTATCTAAGGAGGATTTTATGAGCTTTTTAGAAGAGTACAAGCAGAAACTTGTCTCAGCAGATGAGGCAGTAAAGATTGTCAAATCAGGCGACTGGGTTGACTACGGCTGGTGCACAGGCACACCTGATGCCCTCGACAAGGCACTTGCCAGAAGAACTGATGAACTTAAGGATGTCAATGTACGTGGTGGTATTTTACTTAAGCCACTTGCCATTTTCGAGCGTGAGGATGCCGGCGAGCACTTCACATGGAACTCATGGCACATGGGCGGTTATGAGAGAAAGCTTATCAAGAGAGGCTGTTCTTTCTACTCACCAATCCGTTACTCAGAGCTTCCTCGTTATTATAGAGATTCAACAACGCCTGACGATGTCGCTATGTTCCAGGTTGCACCGATGGATTCACACGGTTACTTCAACTTTGGTCCTAACGCATCTCACCTCGGTGCTGTATGCGAGACTTCAAAGAAAATCATCGTTGAGGTCAATGAAAACATGCCTCGCTGTCACGGCGGTTCAGAAGCCAATGTACATATTTCACAGGTTTCTTACATTGTTGAGGGTGACAACCCTGCAATCGGAGAGCTTGGTGCCGGTGGTCCTGCAACAGATGTAGACAAGAAGGTTGCAGAGCTTATCGTTGACCAGATTCCAAACGGTGCCTGTCTCCAGCTCGGTATCGGCGGAATGCCAAACGCAGTAGGCTCACTCATCGCTGAGTCAGACCTCAAGGATCTCGGTGTCCACACAGAGATGTACGTTGACGCATTCGTTGACATCGCAAAGGCCGGAAAAATCACAGGAGCAAAGAAAAACATCGACCGTTATCGTCAGGCTTACGGCTTCGGTGCCGGAACCAAGAAGATGTACGATTACCTCGATGAGAATCCTGAGCTCATGAGTGCCCCGGTAAGCTACACAAATGATATCAAGAATATTGCCGCACTTGACAATTTCATCTCAATCAATAACTGTGTAGACCTTGACCTCTACGGACAGATCAGCTCAGAGAGCTCAGGCACAAAGCACATCAGTGGTGCCGGCGGACAGCTTGATTTCGTTCTCGGTGCTTATATGTCAAACGGTGGAAAGAGCTTTATCTGCTGCTCTTCAACTTTCACCGACAAGCAGGGCGTAGTTCACTCACGTATCCGTCCTACTCTTGTAGAGGTTCTGTCGTTACTGACACAAGAGCCAACACTCACTATATCGTTACAGAGTATGGTATGGTAAATGTAAAGGGTCTTTCTACATGGCAGAAGGCAGAGGCAATCATCTCAGTTGCTCATCCTGATTTCCGTGATGAGCTCATCAAAGAGGCTGAGAAGATGCACATTTGGAGAAGATCTAACAAATAATTAACTTTGGATATAATTTTTACAATAAAAGCGGTTTCAGACTAAATGTCTTGAAACCGCTTTTGTGCTCTTAATCCGTCCCACAAACTATATTTTCAAAAAGTTAAAGCACCTCTTTTAACACTTCCTCAATCTCGCTCTTTGCTGCCTTGACAGAGCCCTGCACCATAACCGGCTTACCGCCGCCTCTGGCACCCAGCTTATTTCTCAGTGCTGCGGCAACTGTATTACAGTCTGCATTCTTGCTTCCGATAATAAAGCTATAGCCCGCCTCATCATTTCCTGTAAAAAATGCACTAAAACCACTATATTTCTCCACAAGGCCATTGACGCAATTTCTTGCTGTATTCGTATCAATGCCATCCTCAAACAATACTGCATTGTCCGTATCAGCAGGAAGCTCTGCTACCTTATAATCCAAAAGCGCTGACTTTGCAGTGCCAAGCTCTGACTTAAGTGACTGGTTTACTGCCTTAAGCTTTGTGACGTTATCCACAATAGCCTCCTGATTTGTGGTAAATATCCCCATGAGCTCTGAGATGATGTCACACTTTTGTCTGAAAGCCTCCAATGCCCTGAAACCACAAAGGATGCTGATTCTGACGCCTCCTTTATAATTCTGATAATTCATAACCTTAAGCATACCAATCTCGCCGGTGCGCTTCACATGCGGCGCACAGCATGCACACACATCATACCCCGGCACTGTCACTATTCTGACCTGTCCTTCAATCTCGATTTTGCTTCTGTACTCCAGCTGCGCAAGCTCATCCCTTGACGGATATGTCACCTCTATCGGAATATTTTTTGAAATGGCTACATTTACCTCATGCTCCACCTCTGCTATATCCTCCGGTGAAATCACTCCACTGAAATCCATTGTCACTACAGAATCACTCAGATGAAAGCCCACATTCTCAAAACCAAACCTGCGGTGGACAATTCCCGAAAAAATATGCTCTCCACTGTGCTGCTGCATATTGTAAAAACGATGCTGCCAGTCTATTTTGCCATGTACGTGGACGCCTGCTGCAAGCTCTACTTTCTCAGAAGCGCACTCCATACCTGTAATCTGTCCATCAGTCTTCTTTTCTGTCTGAGCCTCTTCTTTGCCCATTATGCAGCAATCACCTGCGGAAATATCCACCGTATGAGTAATGACTCCATTCTTAATCTGCACATCAACGACCTTGTAGCCTCCAAGTATTCCCATGTCCGGGCTCTGTCCGCCCTCCTCCGGGAAAAATAAAGTCTGATTTAATATTATATCAAACTGCTTATCATCTGCCTTGTTCGGCTCGCAGGATATAATATCTGCCTCAAACTCCGTGGCATATGCATCCCTGTCGTATAATTTAATTGTTTCTGTCATACTCATACTGCTTGTTCCTCTCGCTCCATATTCTTATGCATCATTGCTATGTCCTATTATAGCGCATTCATAATTCATATGAAACCCCTAAATCTGGTTTCCCACAATCCTGTAGTATGCTCTCGAAGTAATCTTGAAAACAATATAGTATATAGCCACAAATACCAAAAACGTAGCAGACATGCAGATTGCAATTAACTTAATATCCGTAAGATTGAACATGACAAGCAGTCTGCGAAGCAGAGGAAATGCTGCTGCAAGATGACACGCTGCAAGGATAATCGGCAGGAAAAATACCATACGCACCTGTGAAGTAATGGATTTCTTCACCTCGTCATTGCTCATGCCCACCTTCTCCATAATCTCATAGCGTGCTTTGTCATCATAGCCCTCTGAAATCTGCTTATAGAAAATAATCATCACAGTAACCATAAGAAACATCGTTCCAAGGAATATTCCGATAAAGAACAGTCCACCATACAATACATAAATCTGTTCTCTGTTTGCATCACGGCTTTCCTCATAGAAGCCTGACACATCTGATTTTACACTATTTTCCTCAAAATGCTTATCCAGAGCCTTTGCCACAGCAAGCTTATCCTCACTGCTGCCGTACAGATTATAATCAATTTCATTGTTGAGCATAGTCGGCACACTATCCTCTCCCAGCGAGTTGTTCAGGTTAAATATCTCTGCAAGTGTTGCCTTGCTGTCTACCACTACATAGTACACACCACCATACATAGAGGACATATAGCTGTCTTTACTTACAGCAGTTTTTTCTGTCGCAGCCACTTTAAATTCTTTGCCCAACAGATTAATTATATCACCATTAAACTTTTCTGTTCCATAAACAGCCACCGAACCGGTATCAAGCTGTGGGATTTTTTATTCAGCCTCTCTTTAAAGCCGGTCTCCATCTCATCAATTTCATCTCCTGTGACAAAATACAACAGGGAAATATCGTTATCGAAACTTAACACCGGCTTAAACTCAGTCCCCTCTCTAAACACTGTCCAGCTAAAATAAGTGTAGCTTTTGCTGTCTTTAACATTACAAGCAGAGTCAGCTATTATTTTATCCGAATCTGCAGCAGCTTCTTTAAGTGCATCATCCAGATTCACATCAGCCGGCACTTCCTTATACCAGCTATATACACTGATATCCGAAGGATATCTCTGCTTAAGTTCTCCCTCCATGCCCGCATACATGCTCACGGTCGTGGAAACAACAACCAGCACCATTGTGGAAAGTACGCATATACTCGCTAGTCCGCCCGCATTCTGCTTCATTCTGTAAATCATCCCTGAAACCGCCGCAAAATGCTTTTTATTATAGTAAAACTTCTTGTTTTTCCTGAGTGCCTTAAGTATCACAATGCTTCCTGAAATAAATAAAAGATACGTTCCGACGATGACAAGAAGCACTGCGACAAAGAACAGTGAAAGCACCTGAAGAGGGCTCTTTGTGGTAATCGCAATATAATATCCCCCGGCAAGACAGCCTAGTCCGATTATAGCGATAAGCCATTTGCTCTTCGGCTCTTTCTCACCGACATTGCCACCGCGAAGCAGCTCTATCGGATTAGCAAGCTTCACCTGCATCAGGTTATAGATGAGAGTAAGAAAATACAGCACTCCAAAAATAAGTATTGTATTTACGACAGCGCTAGTAGATACAGTGAAATTAATTTGCGCTTTAATATTTATAATTCTATAAAGAAACATAATCAACAGCTTAGAAAATAAAATACCGGCTATAATTCCGGATACTATTGCTGCGAGTGCTACGGTAAGTGTCTCAATTATCAAAACTCTCGCGATATGACGTTTTTCCATGCCAAGAATATTGTATATTCCTACCTCTTTCTTGCGCCTTTTGATGATAAAGCTGTTTGTATAAAACAAAAATATATATGAAAAAATCGCTATTATTCCGCATCCAAGCCCCATTATATCCACCAATATCTCCGCACCCGGCACCTTGCCAAGTCCCTTTGAGTTGTTTAGAAACATCATCACATAAAACATGGCTATCATGACCATTCCCGATATAATGTAAGGCATATAGAGAGTCTTATTATTTTTTATATTTGTAAATGCCAGCCTGCTATATATTTTATTCATGCTTCTCACCACCTGTCGTAATCAGCATAAGTGCGTCCTGAATCTTCACATAGAGCTCGTCATTTGTAAGATTGCCACGGTAAATCTGATGAAACACCTGACCGTCCTTTATGAAAAGCACCCTGTTGGCATGACTTGCAGCCTTTGTGCTGTGTGTCACCATGAGAATGGTCTGTCCGTCCTCGTTTATCCTGTTGAACAGCCTAAGCAGACTGTCTGTTGCCTTTGAATCCAGTGCTCCTGTTGGCTCATCAGCCAAAATTAATTCGGGATTTGTTATTATCGCACGTGCCACTGCTGCCCTTTGCTTCTGTCCTCCTGACACCTCGTATGGATATTTATTAAGCAGCTTTTCAATTCCAAGCAGCGAAGCTATAGGTGCAAGCCTTTTTTCCATATCCCTATAGTCCACACCTGACAGCACAAGTGGTAAAAAGATATTGTCCTTCAGTGAAAAATTGTCAAGCAGATTAAAATCCTGAAATACGAAGCCCAGATGCTCACGTCTGAAGGCAGATATCTCCTTTTCCTTCAATGAGACAAGGTTCTTTCCATTTAAGAGTACCTCTCCCGCTGTCGGCTTATCAAGTGCCGCGAGAATATTTAAAAGTGTCGTCTTTCCTGAGCCGGACTCTCCCATGATTGCCACATACTCACCTTCCTCTACAGAGAAATTGATGTTTTTCAATGCCTGTACCTGATTGCCACCAAATCTGGTGGTATATATTTTTTGAGGTTACTTACTTCTAAGATTGCCATTTCAATGCTCCTTCGCGATTATTTCTACAATGTTATTTAAGCTTATATTTTTGTTACCTTTATTTTTAATATGACGTCATAATCGGCTTCACAACTTACATTGTTGATGCTTCATGTAATTATAATAACAAAAGACCGGAATGTATGCTATCGAATCAGCTTACATTTCGACCTCGTATCTTACATTTTTGTAAGAAATTAATTTGTAGTTGACAAATAACCTCACATGTATTATTGTATTAATCAAATAATACAGCAGTACAAAAGCAGGTGAAATGATGGAATGGAATTTTAACAACGAAACACCCCTATACCTACAGATCATAGACCGGTTCAAGATGGATATTGCAAACGGCAGCCTAAAGCCAGGTAACAAAGTTCCATCCGTAAGAGAGCTGGCATTGTCAGCCGGTGTAAATCCAAACACCATGCAAAAGGCTCTATCTGAGCTTGAGCGTGACGGGTATCTGGAGTCGAGACGTACCTCAGGCAGATTTGTCGCAGACATGGGAAATCAGGCTGACTCACTAAAAAATGATCTGGCACATAAGCTGTGCAGTGAGTTTTGTGAAGGGATGTCAAAGGTTGGTTTTACACCTGAACAGTCCCTTACGGTGTATGAAAATTATCTTAAAAGTTTAAAAAAGGAGTGATGTAAATGGCAGAACGTATTGAAATCAAAAGTCTAAGCAAAAACTATAAGAGCCATAAAGTTATCGAAAATATGAATGTGACTTTTCCCGGTGGAAAGATTATCGGCATCCTTGGTCCTAACGGCAGTGGTAAAAGTACACTGATAAAGATGCTTGCCGGAGTATTGCAGCCAAACACGGGGCAGATACTGATAGACGGTGAGCCTGTCGGAGTAAAGAGCAAGGCTATGGTATCATATCTTCCTGAGCGGACATATCTTAATCCGTCAAAAAAGGTGAGTGATATCATTGCATTTTTCAAGGATTTCTATGCTGATTTCTCACCTGAGCGTGCAAATACCATGCTTGAGAAATTCGGAGTTGATCCACAGGCAAAGATCAAAAACCTCTCAAAAGGTATGCGTGAAAAAGTACAGATCGTGCTTGTAATGAGCAGGGATGCAAAGCTTTATCTGCTCGATGAACCTATGGGCGGTGTCGATCCTGCCGCAAGAGACTATATTTTACGCACAATAATCGAAAACTATAATGAAGATTCAACAATTCTTATCACAACTCATCTTATAAGTGATATAGAAAAAGTACTCGATGATGTGGTATTTATCAGAGATGGCGGTATTTTCCTAAACGATTCCGTAGACAATATCCGCACTAATTACAAGAAAAGTGTTGATGAGCTTTTCAGGGAGGTGTTCGCATGCTGTTAAAATTAATTAAATATGATTTCAGGGAGCAATTCAGGGAGCATATCGGACTTTATGCACTGGTGTTTGTGTCAGCCCTGACAGAAATAATTTTGGATAGCTTTGAATTTGATCTTGTATCAGTATTTTTCTGGGCACTGCATAGCCTATCAGTAATCGCCATGCTGATCTGCAGCTTTGTGATCATAGTTCTTTACTTCAGACGCAATCTGTTAAAAGACGAAGGCTACCTCATGAATACGCTGCCTGTCGAGCCATGGAAGCTGTATGTGTCAAAATTCCTGACAGCTTTTGTACTTTTTATACTCGATCTGATAATTGCTGTTTTAACATTTTCTATAATGAACCATGGCTTTGCATGGATTAAAGATATTATAGGAAGTATGTCTGATGAGTTTGCCAATGCCGGATTTACAATGAGTCCTGTTGTAATGTTTGGCAGTATTGCAGTAATATCCCTGCTCTACACGATCTCTATATTGTTTTTCAGCCTTACTACCGGCTACAGGGCAAATGGAAGCAAAGATGCTAACTCTGTGCTTACTTTCATCATACTTTATGTGATCGGTCAGGTCGCAAATATTATAGTGATGATTTTTACATTTTTTATTCCGCTGTCATCAAAGGGATCTATCACTTACATTTTAAATGTATTAAACCATCAGGAGGTTGCAGGTCTTATGAACAGAGTAGTCATCGGTGCACTTGCCGTATCGCTGCTTCTCACAGTGGTGTATGTCGCAGGCTCGATATACAATATGACAAAGAAACTTAATCTGGAGTAGCAAAAAGAGGATTGGCACAGATGTGCTGATCCTCCTTTTATCTACAGATTTTTAATTACCTCGACTCTTGTGACAACGCCCTGCTTCACATTATCAACTCTGAGCGCACAATCCTGGTAATACACACAGGCTCCGATTGACACATTTTTACCCTCATCCTGCAATTTTTCGCTTATCACATCTCTAAGCAGCTTTGTCTTTTCCTCCGGTATATTTGTTCCGGAAATAAAATTTGCCCTCGCTACCGTCTGGCTGCCACGGCATATCATGTGGTCTGCCTCATCAAAGCTGCAGAAAAGGAATTTTCTGATGGCAAAAAGCGCCGCTATCGCACCTATTCCGACAAGTGTCTCATATACATTGAGATGCTCCACGATCATCTGCCTGGCTGTCGCAAACAAAAGCACCTCTATGATCGTGCCCGGCTTATGAGTACAGAGCATTTTCACAAACTCCACGCCGATTGCAAGCGACATGATATATTCCATGTAATACTCCAGTTTAATTTTATCATGCCATATATCAAAAAAGCACTGCCCTATAAGCTTTATAATAAGCACCACTATCACAAACACCAGTACTGCCGACAGAAAAAGTTCCACGTAGGCTGCTACATTTTTCATTGTTTTTCTCAGGAATTGCTTCATTATCATTTATTCCTCTCTTTTTTAGTTACCGGCAATAATCTTTTTTATTGCAGTAATTTATTTTAATATCCTATGGAAATGATTATCATACTATTCTAATTTCATATATCTAAAAGCTCCCACATAATAGTCAAATTATGTGAGAGCCTTTGCGCGAAAAATTATATTTTTTTATGTTTTCTCCCGCATTCTGCGGTATATATTTTGCCAGAATACTTTCATGGCAATTGGGTTCTAAATAAATTTGATACCAGGCTCCGGCAACTATTTGATGAATCCTATCTGCTTGCAGATTTCCTCTGTTGCTGCATCTTTTTTCTTGTTGAACTCAACTTTCTGCTGCTCGAACCAGTTGTTACCCTCTGCATCTATAGATACGATAAGTGGGCCAAACTCTTTCACACGGCAGTTCCAGAGTGTCTCAGGCATTCCGAGATCTCTCCACTCTGCGCGGACGATTTCCTCAACCTCTGTTGCGGCTACTACTGCATTTCCTGCCGGGAATACACAGTGAATGGCACCGAACTCTTTACATGCACGCTCTGTATTCTCTTTCATACCACCTTTTCCGATGATAACACGTACGCCGGTCTCTTTTACAAACTCGTACTCGAATTTCTCCATACGCATACTTGTTGTCGGTCCAACAGATACCATCTCAAATTTGTCATTCTCGAGTGGACGGATGATCGGTCCTGCATGGAAAATAGCATTGTTTCTTACGTCTACCGGAAGTTCTCTTCCCTCCTCAACGAGACGTCGGTGTGCTACGTCACGGCATGTTGTCATGCTTCCATTTAAGTATACAATATCTCCGATTTTTATTCCTTTAAGATCCTCTGCTGAGATTGGTGTTGTTAAAATTGTTTTTCCATTAATTCTCTCTACCATTATAATTCCACCCCCGAATGTGTTGTGATTGTATAGTTAAGGTCCTTATCAAAAACAATGTGTCCGCGTCTGTGGCTCCAGCAGCCTACGTTTACGGCTACACCGATTGTAGATGGATGACGGGCTGTGTTCTCGATATTTACACCCATTACTGAGTATTTTCCGCCCATTCCCTGAGGTCCAAGGCCGATAGCATTGATACCATCCTCGAGAAGTTTTTCCATCTTTGCGGCTCTCTCGTTCTCATTGTGAGATCCGATTGGACGCATGAGTGCTTTCTTTGATAAAAGTGCTGCTGTCTCAACAGATGTTGCTACACCTACACCTACCAGGAGAGGTGGGCATGCATTTAAACCATAAGTAGTCATAACATCCATTACGAATTTTGTAACTCCTTCATAGCCCTCTCCAGGCATAAGTACCATAGCTTTTCCCGGAAGTGTACATCCACCTCCTGCCATGTATGTGTAGATCTCACATTTGTCACTGTTTGGCACGATATCCCAGAATACTGTAGGTGTTCCTTTTCCAACGTTCTTGCCTGTGTTGTACTCATCGAAAGTCTCAACACTGTTGTGACGAAGAGGAGCCTCAAATGTAGCTTTTACAACTGCCTCTTTTAAAAGTCCCTCAAGCTCATCAATAAGTGGGAATTTTGTTCCACATTTAACCCAGAACTGAAGTACTCCTGTATCCTGGCAGCTTGGGCGGTTAAGTTTTACCGCAAGCTCCTGATTTCTAAACATTGTATCATAGATTGTTTTTGAAAGAGGACTGTCCTCTTTGTCACGGAGTTCTGTCAGTTTTGCAATGACATCATCCGGTAATTTTTTTGCTATATGAGCGATAAAATTTGCCATATAGGTGGTAAGCTGTTCTACCTGTTTCTCGTTTGACATAGTTTTTCCTCCTAATATAAATCTTGTAAATAATTAAATATTAATTTATTGTTTACCCACTCCCATCCGTTCTTATGGGAAGAACGGATAGAAAATCGGCAGTAAGACCATACTTACAATGGTCGCCACTACTATAAGTGGAATACCGGCCTTTGCATAATCCTTGAAGGTGTATCCTCCGGCTGTAATGACCATTGTGTTGGCAGGCATACCGATAGGTGTGGCGTATGCACATGAACCACCGATAACACATGCCATAAGTACTGCACTCGGGTCAGCTCCAATCTCTGTGGCAATTGATACGCAGATTGGAACCAAAAGTGCTGTGGTGGCGGTATTTGACATAAAGTTCGTAAGTACACAGCAAAGCATGAACACTACGAATGTGAGAACGTATGGTGATGGATTTTTGCCAAGTATACCGATAACCGCTGTTGCGATTTCTTCGCCTGCCCCGGTCTCCTGAAGCGCCGCTGCAAGTGAAAGAGTTCCACCAAATAAGAAAATGGTTTTCAAATCTATTGATTTAAGTGCGTTTTTCTCACTAATAACGCCTGTAATGATAAGGGCAAGTGCTCCGACACAGCCGATGACACAAAGCTTTATGCCAATCTTGTCCTCGAAAATCATTCCCAAAAGTGTAAGGATTAAGATAATCAATGACATCATCTGTTTCCATTTAGGCACATTTGAAAAATCCTTCTGCTCATCATATGAGCTTTCCGTACTGCCCTGCTTTTCAGGCAGGAATTTGTATCCTATAAATGCAAAGTACAGAATACCTGCTATAAGTATCGGAAGTCCTACCTTTGCATACTCGAAAAATCCAAAGCTAAGTCCAATCTCTCCCATAGCTGATTGTGCTATGAGATTTCCCGGTGCACCGATGAGAGATAAATTTCCACCCATGGCTGCTGCAAAAACAAGTGGCATAAGAAGTCTCGATCTCGAGTATCCTGATTTTGCTGCAATTCCGATAACTACCGGAATGAGAACTGCTGCAGTTCCTGTGTTTGAAAGTACTCCGCTCATCAGTCCCACAATCACCATGATTGCTATGATAAGCTGCCTCTCTGTTTTGGCGAAGTGTGTGACCACTCCTCCAATTTTGTTTGCCATACCGGTTTCAAACAATGCTCCTCCGACGATAAACATCGCTACGAAAAGAATTACGTTGCTGTCGATAAATCCCGAAAAGGCTGTTTTCCAATCAAGTACTCCTGTGACAACAAGACCGACACATACTATCATGGATGTAACCCCAAGTGGAATCTTTTCCCACACGAACATCACAACGGCAAACAATAAGAATAAAAGTGTTATTGTTGCTGGACTCATATCATTTTCCTCCTCCGTTTATTATTTGATATTTGATATTGTATCCAATTTCTAAGTTTAAGATATAACAAAAAACCGAAATCGTCAATACCTTTTTGACAATTTTGGCAATTTATATATATTCCACCTATTCAATTTGTGCATCTATTACAAGTAATGTGTTAAATTAATAACTTACATCTACACATAATATGTCAGCATATCATCACGACTACGCATGATATGCTCATACATCCTCCGCTGTGCAAGCTGCACATCATGAGCCTTGATTGCTTCGTATATAGCCTCATGCTCCTTTATAGAAATGCCCGCATATTCCTCCTCTGTGACCATGCTGCCCATTGAAAGTCCGTTCCACAGTTCTGCGATCATATTTTGCATCTTTTTGTTGCCGGATGCTGCCCAGATTTCACTATGAAACTCACGGTTTAAATCCGCATATCTGCTATAATCTCCGGAAGCCGTCATCTCCCTTGCATCCAGGTATGACTGCTCTATCTTGCTGATATCGATATCAGGTGAAGCAGCAAAACCTGCACATGCGCCCTCGAGTATGCCTCTAATCTGATAGTGCTCCCTTATGTACGTCTCTGTAATTCCAAGTACTATTGCTCCCTTATTCGGTCTTAGCTTGATAAGTCCGTCATGCGCTAATATCTGAAAAGCCTCACGCACGGGAGTTATAGATACATTAAGCTGCTGCGCTACACTTTCCAGTGTAAGATTTTCTCCCTCTTTTAGCTGTTTTGACAAAATTGCCTTGCGCAGCTCCGATGCTACACGCTCCTTCGCTGACGGAATCTTTATCGGTTTAAGTCCTATCATAATTACTTTTTCCTCTTGTTATCTTTTAATTTTATATGCTTCCGAATCATCTGTCATTATTCAGTATAAAATAAGTCACCAATTACCTGCTGCTTTCTTCCCTCTCTGCTATAACAGCCTCACAAAGACTTCCAAAATATTCTCCCAAAAGTTCTCTGACAATATTTATATCCTTATCCGAATATGCCTCTGCTATTTTCGATAACAGCTCAAGTCTTCGCGCATTTTCCCTGCCTGCTGCCGTCTCTTCAACCGCAAACCTGATATAGCACCAGAGACCATTTTCAAGAATATGTGTAAAATACTCGTTATGACTATTGGATATAATTGTCTCATGAAACTGCAGCTCTGCAGACAATTTTTCATTTATAGCAGATGGCTCATGTACGCAATTGGGCTGCTCACTGTTATCACTGACCACTTTATCCCACAAACATATACCAGACTGCAGCATGCCCTTTAGCAGTTTTATCTCCACATCTGAAAGCAGCTCATAGATTTCCGTTATCACCTCGTCCGAAAAATCAGCACCACCACATGCCTTGTTGCCAGTCGCTTTGCCAATCCCTGCGACTCAAGTATCTGCAATGCCTCCCTGATTGGTATTCTCGAATAACCGAGACTATCCGCAAGCTCTTCCTGTCGCAATGGCACTCCTGATGACATACGTCCTGATAAAATTTCATTCTGAATAGCTTCCGCTATATAATCACATACTCTTTTATTTCTCATAATATATTATTATATCTGATTTTGGATACAATTTCCAGTCAAACTTATTACACCGATTTATCCTAATCTCTCGTATCTGCATAATCCAGATCAAACCCTATCCACACCTTAGTTCCTTTTCCAATCTCTGACTCCATGCGGATTGTATGCCCCAGCTTGTCTGCCATCTGCCTGCACAGATAAAGCCCAATTCCTGTAGCCTTCTTATCGGCATGACCATTGTAGCCTGTGTAGCCCTTTTCAAAAACGCGTGGCAGATCCTCGGCTTTGATTCCTATTCCGGTATCCTTTATTGTAATAAAAAACCGGTCTTTTTCCTCTGCAGTTTCTATTGTAACAACCCCCTGCGGTGTATATTTTATGGCATTTGAAGTATCTGTTCCAGCATAAATGCAATCCATTTTCCGTCAGTATATACCACCTGCCCGGTTCCTGAATAATTTATCCCAATATGCCTTCGTATCATAATTTTTGCATATTTTTAATGGTATCACGTATGACACCATCCACACTGACTTTTTCAAGCACAAAATCATTTTCGGTGCTGCTCACACGCTGATACTGCAAAGCCATACTGACATATTCCTCTATGCGGAACAATTCGTCCTCAAACGAGTCCATGTTATCTGACAGCTCTGTGAGTGCAGCCTGCTGTTTCAAAGCAGCATTTAATCCGGCAGCACCGATATTCCCACCGGTCATATCGCCTATATGGCACTGACTCTGTTCATCATCACATATAAGCTGCCCAAGCGCCTCCCGCTCTGCCTCAAGCAGTAGTTTCATAGCCGATATCGGAGTCTTTATCTGGTGCACCACATAGCGTAATAATCTCTCATCTGTGATTGTCTGATTGCAGCACTGCTTTCTGACTCACTTCTTGCAATACTTTGATTTTCCAGCAGCCGATGATAAAGTATCTCCACATCATCTGTTGCTTCCGGAAGCTGTGCCTGTTCCTCAACCGGACGATTTAAAGCATTGCTTAGAGCTTTTACCTTGCTGCTATATCTGAAAAATCCAACCAAAACTGTTATCAGAAGAAGTATTGCATCAAGCACTGCCGCATACACCAGATCCTGTTTGCGCGCACCAATCAGGTACATGTAAAGCAAATGGATACATGACATTGTGATTATCATCAGAATCCATATATAGTTTTGTTTTATAAAATTTGTCAGATGCGGTTTGTTTTGTGTTTTTGCCATATATAATTCTTCTTATCTCTCACCCCAGCCTGTACCCAAGCCCCTTTTTTGTGACAATAAAGCTCTCAAGCCCTATAGAATCCAGCTTTTTACGCAGCCTGTTGACATTCACCGAAAGTGTATTCTCGTCCACATACGCATCACTCTCCCAGAGCTTTTCCATTAGAAGGCTGCGTGATACAATCCTTTCTTTGTTGTCAAAAAGTGTCTGCAATATTTTGAGCTCATTCTTCGTAAGCTCGAGCCTTTTGTCGTCATAGGTTATGGTGGCATCAGATATATTGAGCATGGCGCCATTATGCTCCAAAACACTGTTGTTTGCGCCAAAATCATAGCAGCGCCTGATGATAGCCTGTATCTTTACAGTCAGCACATCGAGGTCAAACGGCTTTGCTATAAAGTCGTTTGCCCCCATACTGACTGCCATCACTATATTCATATTATCAGCAGCGGATGACAGGAAAACCACAGGAACCTTTGATACCCTTCTGATTTCCGTACACCAGTGATACCCATTGTAAAACGGCAGACCGATATCCATAAGCACAAGATGCGGATCAAATGATGCAAATTCTGACATTACAGCATCAAATTTCTGCACTACATGCACATCATAATCCCATTTTTCCAAATGTCTTCTGACAAGCTTTGCTATGGTCTCGTCATCCTCAACCAAAAATATTCTATACATTATTTTCCGCTTTCTTCCATGATAATCTCAGCCGCATCGATGATGAGCTGTGATGCCTTCATACGAAGTAAATCCGGCTTGAGCTGTGCCTTTGGAAGCACCTGCTTTACAACGTCAACAGGCTGACCATACTTCTGTGAAATAAGCTCATACTGCTCATCCATCTCCTCGTCAGATACAGTGATATTTTCCACTCTGATGATTTCATCGAGAACAGCCTCAAGCTTTACCTGCTTCTGTGCTACAGGCTTGAGCTCGTCCTTTAAGCTATCCATAGTCTTGCCTGTCATCTGAAGATACTGCTCCATAGCCACACCCTGCTGTGCAAATGATGCTGCCATCTGCTGAAGCTGCATATTTACCGCTGTCTCTACTGCCTGTGGTGAAACAAGGCATGAGCTGCTTTCAAGAATCTGGTCATAGAGCTTTTCTCTTGCCGCATCAGCCTTTCTTGCCTCTACCTGGTACTCAAGATACTCGTTGATATATTTCTTTAAATCCTCCACTGACTGTACCTCAGGGAAATTGAGAGATGCTGCAAACTCATCGTTCAGCTCTGCTTCCTTCTCATTGTAAATCTCGTGCAGCTTAACCTTGAAAACAACCGCTTTACCTGCAAGCTCCGGCGCATGATACTGCTCAGGGAATGAGAGATTGATATCTCTGTCCTCACCGATTTCCATGCCTACAAGCTGCTCCTCAAATCCCGGAATAAAAGAGCCTGAACCGATTCCCAGAGGATATTTCTCAGCCTTTCCGCCCTCAAACGCGACTCCGTCCTTAAAGCCCTCGTAGTCGATTACTGCCGTGTCGCCCATCGCTAACGGGCCTGTTTTCTGCTCTCTGACAGGATTTCCTGAAAGAAGTGTCGCTATCTGTGAATTAACATCCTCCTCTGTATATGCAATATAAGGGATGTTTGCCTTTAATCCTTTGTAATTTCCTAATACGATGTCCATGATTATACCTTTCTTTTATGTGTATTTATATCTGCTTAACGAAGCTGTTATATGCAAATAGTATACACTAGTTACCAAATAAAGCCAATAAAAACTCAACTCTTTCCAGGCTTTTATATATTCTAAATATTTAAGCACCACGTCAGATATTACAATTCAATCAGGAAAAGAAATGCCAGTCCATAATAGGTCACAACTGCCACCAGATCATTCACTGTAGTGATAAGAGGACCAGACGCAACCGCCGGGTCAATCTTTATCTTGTGGAAAAACATCGGAATCACTGTGCCCACAAGGCTTGAAATTGCCATTGCCACAAGCAGTGAAACTCCTACACAGCCTGATACCGCAAATGCTCCAAGCCATGTGTAGCCCTTGAACAGATGCACATATATTCCAAGAAATACAAGTGCCATTATTCCAAGCAAGCCACCATTTACAAGGCCTATTCTTACCTCTTTTACTACAAGCAAAAGCTTCTGCTTACCGCTTAGATTCTCATCCATGAGTACTCTGATTGTGACAGCCAGTGACTGTGTTCCTACGTTTCCTGCCATGTCCAGCACCAGCGACTGGAAGCAGATGACTATCGGCAAAGCCGCTACCACATTCTCAAATATTCCGACTACGGAAGACACTATCATTCCCAGAAAAAGCAGGATGATAAGCCATGGCATTCTCTTTTTCATGCTCTGCAGCGTTGTCTCCTTCAGATCCTCCTCTGCGGTCAGTCCGGCGAGCTTTGCATAGTCCTCACCCATCTCATTGTCTACCATTCTACAATATCATCAGATGTGATGACCCCGAGTATATGCTTATCCTTTGAGAGCACCGGAATTGAATCCTCAGCGTAGTCCTTGATTGTATCGATACAATCATCGATTTTCTCATGGTCGAGCACATATGGATATGAATGGGCTATAATGCTTTCCAGATTCATGCCCTCCCTGGCTGTGATTAAATCCTTTAAATCAATAGCTCCCGCAAAGCATTCATCTGAATCAACTACATATATAGTCATGATATTGTCGTTTTCGCCCGCCTGCCTGACTAGCTGGCTCATAGCCTGCTTCACTGTCAGGCCGCCCGGAATACAGATGTAGTTGGTTGTCATATAGCTGCCGATTTCATCATCGTCATATGACAAAAGCATCCTGACATCCTTTTCCGCTTCCTCATCCAGATGCTCTACAATCTCCTTCTTATCCTCATCCTCCAGATTTTCAAGCAAATCGACAGCATCATCCGAATCCATCAGCGATACTACTCTGGCAGCCTGCTCCACAGACAGCTCATCAAAATAGGCCTGCGGCTCATCAAGATATGCAAAAATCTCAGCTGTCCGCTGTGTTCCAAGGAGCCTGTAAAGACGTTTGCGCTCCTTCTCGTTCATTCCTGCAAGCATATCAGCAATATCATTCTCATGATAATCTGACAAAACCTCCAGAATTTCCTTATCCGTTTTGTGGCTTCTCAATAGAACAAGAAGCTCTTCATATTTCTTTGTATTCATCTCCATTTCTCTCCTTTCTCATTTCCGATAGCATTTTCCACACAAAATAAACATATGTGGTTCTCCAAAATCCCAGGATTTTGAAGCATAAAAATCATTCCATGATAGAAAGGACGAAACCCGTGCACTCTATAAATTTGCGCACGAAAAAAGCACCTAACGGTGCCCTGATATATAAACAAGTATGCATTTGTGCACAGCAAAACACAGCACGGCGTAAGCCGATATTCCTTAATATGCCTACACTGTACCTCTAAAAACTGTCCGGTGATGAATCCTTCCACGGACAGAATCCACTATGCCTGCCAATACAATACTCACTTGTATATCAGCACCGATGTTGTTCTTACTTCGCCCAAGACCATCACTACTGTCCATGAAATTCACCTCCATACTTAGATTCTTAATTTCTACAATTAAAGTATTAAATTCGGTATACATCACCGGCCTGCAGATATCTGTCACGTCCGTAAATCCTACCAAACTCTTAACCGTAGAAATTGTATCATCAATATACACAATTTTCAACCCATTAATTATATCTTAAGACACACCATACCTAAATTTTACAAGCACGAAGCTGCCTAGATACTGTAGAAATTTTTCCCATAAAACGCAGAAATGCCCCGCCAAGGACGGCGGGGCAAGGATTACATGCGCCATGGACGGCGCATATAAACTATATTTTTCTACTGGTTCTCTGTCGGTTCATCTGTCTCCGACTCACTGTCGTGCTCCACTGCAGGATCCACATATGTATACGCATTCTCAGACTTTCTGAAAATGGTATCACTAGATCCAACCTGGCACACAGTTATCTCATCACCATCACTGATGTCTTCCTTCCTGATAGCAAGCACACCTGCTGAGAGATAAGTCGAAGCCACCTTGGAGTCGTTGATATAAACCTTACTCCAGTTGGTAAAGTTGTGACCGTAAATATATACTGTATCACCGGTCGATGAATCAGACACATTTGTGATGTCCACCTTGTCAATTCCCATGACAAGATCTGAAGCCGGATATAAATCTGTACCGTTGTAGCAGTAACGCTTTCCATAAAGGATATCGTACTGTAACAGGTCAAGTCCATCCTGATATGATGCCTCATCTGTACTGTTCATCTGAGTCTGATGATAGTTCATGATAGTTCCCTCATGGATACCTACAGTGTCTGTAGTCTTGGCAAGAAGCTGGTAAGCATAAAGGTCAGCATCCTCCTTTGGCAGTCCCATGTTGTTCCATGTGATGTACTTTGTCTTGTAGATATCACCTGACTTCATATCAGAATTCTGAAGTCCCATTGTAGGGAGGTGATCGCCAAACATAACAACGATGGTGTCCTCATCTCTCTTAGAAAGCTCATCTGTGAGCTCCTTGATGAAGCGGTCAGCCTCGTTGAGCTGGTTTACATAATATGTCCAGGCATTTTTCATGCCCTCGTCCTCAACACCTGATACGGTGTATGTAGGATTTTCAATAACAGGCTCCTTTGGATAGTCACCGTGAGTACCAACTGTGATGATATAAGTAAAATCAGACTGATCCGGTGTAGCATCAAAGGTCTTCATAGTCTCGCTGACGAGAATATCATCTGTAGGCCAGCTTCCGTTTGGAGTGTACTCTGTGATATTCATGAGCTCCTTGCTTGTAAATGTATCAAAGCCCATCTTAGAAAATGCATTGGTACGGCTGTAGAAATTACCACCGTTGTTGTGCACTACATGTGTTGCATATCCAATCTTAGATAAATCAGAGGCAATGCTCTCGCAATCTGTCTGCTTTAAGATAGTCTTGTATGGATACTCTCCTGTACCGAAATACTGCATGCTGAGCCCTGTAAGCATCTCAAACTCTGTGTTAGCAGTTCCTGCTCCGACTACAGGTACATTCAGATATCCGCTTGAATAGTTTTTCTCAAGCTCATGGAATGTAGGAATAGGATCCTCATTCACCTGAAGGAAATTAATCTCGTCCGGGTCACAGAATGACTCTAAAAGCACACAGATGATGTTTGGACCGGTCTTTCCGTCCACTGTGGTGGTCTGCTTCTGAGAATTGACCTTCTGCTCTACATCTTCCACATTCTGCTTATTGTAGTCCTCCGGCTTTTTCATTCCACGGTCCACTACGGTAGATGAGAATGAGTATACAAAACCATAATCATCATAGCCCTGGGCGATATTTGAATAGTAGCTGGCAACCACATTGGTATTCTGTGCCACATTGGTTGTGACAGGGATTGCCACGAAAAGCAGTGCTAAAAATGCCACTGAAACACCTGCATAACGGATTTTTCCTGTATATTTAGGTCCCTTGATAAAAAGAGCCACAAGAAACAGTGCAAATGCACCAAGTCCAACTACAACTATTGTAGCCTGCTGCGCTGTGAAATAGCTGGTATTGTTCATGGCTAAAAGCTCCGGAATACACTTTAAATCAGTATAACCAAACGGTGTGACACGGTTTGAAAGCACACAGCCGTTGATGATTCCGAGGATAGTCCAAAAGCCTGTAATTATTACCCTTGCAAAAGCTCTGCGCCTGAACAGATACACAAGTGAAAATGATACAAACACTAAAAATGAGTTGTACATGAACGCAAGTGTATGTGCATCTACGAACTTACATGCAGAGATAAAGCTCCTGCGCGAGATAATCTCCACTATAAATACGATAGCCATAGCTATGATCGCATGGAATAAAAGCGAATATTTATTTAAAAAATCAATTCTGCGATAATATTTTTCTGAATGAATCTTGTCTTTCTTTACAAAGAGCTTTTGTTTAATGACATTCAATACATCAAATATTTTCTTCATATTTTCCTCCTATTTGCCTTTCTTTTACCTTCTCTTTACTACATGATAATATAGACAAAAATATGCACAAAAACAAGGGCATTTTTTTTTATAAAAATTGACGTTAAAATTATTGTTTTTGGGTAAATATTGATAATAAAATTAACTCTTTTTACCTTTTTTGGTTGTTTTCGTAAATTTTGAGTATAAAAACTATCGTTTAATCCGTGGGTAATATGATTATGAAGCCAATGGAACGAAATGTAAATAGGGAAATTGCATATTTAAAGAAGTTTAATATTTAATAGTGCGGGGCGAATGCCACAAATTCAGGTGCCGCAGACCACATACCTGGAAGCTACGCTATGCGATTAAGATTCTGTACGAATTATGCTTAAAGGTTTTCTATTAAATACAGGCATATATACCGCACCCGGCGGATATATATGCCTGCTTCATAAAGAAATATTGTAACTATATAGATACTGAACAGTTACAAAATATTTAAATGTGCTCAAGTACTTCGGTTGCTTTTGCGAGGTGGTCGTTTTCTATGCTGTAGAAATCTCCCTTATCGGCGATAGCTGCATATGATGTATCGAGTGGCAGCTTGCCAAGTACCGGTACTGAAAGCTCTTTGGCGATCTCGTCTATATGACTCTCTCCGAAAAGCTTTATCTCCTTTCCACAATCAGGGCATTTGAGATAGCTGAAGTTTTCTACCACACCAAGCACTGTGATGTGCATTGCCTCTGCCATGTTGTAGGCCTTTTTGACAATCATATTGACAAGCTCCTGTGGTGATGTGACGATTACGATTCCATCTACCGGGAGGGACTGGAATACGGTGAGAGGTACATCTCCTGTTCCCGGTGGCATATCAACGAATAGATAGTCTATATCGCCCCATGCTGTCTCGTTCCAGAACTGTTTTACTACTCCGGCAATGACTGGGCCTCTCCAGATAACCGGATCCTCCTCGTTGTCCATTAGCAGATTTACTGAGATGAGCTTGATGCCCTCTTTTGTCTCATACGGATGCATCAGGCCGTTTTCGTCTCCAAGTATCTGGTCATGTGCGCCAAACATCTTTGGTATTGACGGTCCTGTGATATCGGCATCGAGGATACCTACCTTGTAGCCTTTCTTTGCCATATTTACCGCCAGTGAGGATGTGACGAATGATTTTCCTACTCCGCCCTTTCCGCTGACAACTCCTATTACATGCTTGATGTTTGAAAATTTATTCTGCTCTACGAGGAAGCTCTGTGGTCCACCATTATGTGATGGACAGCCCTCGCAGCTTGATTTTGTGCAGCTTCCCGCGCTGCTACAGCTACTGTTTTCCGGCATTTTTATCTCCTTTTCCTATGAGAAAGCAATTGTTGTATTTCACAAAATATATTTGTGATTGCGATTACTTCTCATATCCTGTGTTTATTTATGTGTTTATCGTTCATATTTCATACGACATCTATATAATGTAGTATAACACGTATGCAGTATTTTTTATGCTTTTTTTCAAAAACACCCCTATTCCCACCTGTTTAATCGTATTTATTTCGTGACTGTTTCCCGGAAATTCAGCCACCTTTTCATGTTTTGTCACTACATATCCATAATCGTGCTACGTTTTCCCTTTTTATTATGTGGACATTCACGCAGCTTTACAACATAATCGAGATTCTATACACACTGGTTGACAAACCATATCAGACAGACGACAAATGATGACAAAAATCCTATATCAAACATCAAATGTAGAATTAATTGAAGCATAATAAATGCCGGATGAAATATCATATTTCTATCCGGCATTTTCATTTATAACCTCATTATTTTTTCGCTTTAAACTTCATTTTCAATTAAATTCTCCCATTTTCAACAACAAAAACCGCCACCAGCGAGCTTACCAGCAGAAACATCGGATAAAACAGATACGGCAGTATATTAAAGGCTGACACCTCATGCCCCAGCTCGTGTACTGCCGATATAGCCACGAGCATCTGCGCTCCATATGGTATCATCCCCTGAAAAATGCACGAAAATGTATCCAGTATAGACGCTGTTTTACGCGGAGTTATATCATATTTCTGAGCCATTTCCTTTGCTATCGGATTTGCCATAACTATAGCAACTGTGTTGTTGGCAGTGGCAATATCGATAAGTCCTACCAGAAGTCCCATACCGAGCAGCCCCCCTCGTTTGCCCCTAAACGTCCTGTAAATCCCCGAGAGCAGAGCATCAAAGCCACCATATTCACGGATCAGCGCACACATGGCTGCCACAAGCACTGCAACCATACAGGTTTCAAACATGCCTGACGCTCCACTTCCCATATTGGTAAGCAGATCGTATGGTGCTGTATTTCCTGTTGCGAGCATTATGACCGTTCCCGATATGATTCCTATTATAAGAACTACAAATACATTTATTCCGGCAATTCCACCGAACAGCACGAGAATATACGGTACTATCTGCAACAGATAATATTCCTGCGATACAGCGCCCGCGATATCTGTCCTGAATGACAGAATTGCTATAACAACCAGCGTCATTACTGCCGCCGGAAGTGCAATGAAAAAATTCTCCCTGAATTTGTCCTTCATCTGACAGCCCTGTCCGTTACATGCGGCAATGGTCGTATCTGATATAAAGGAAAGGTTGTCTCCGAACATTGCGCCACCCATTACGGAGCCTATACAAAGCGGCAGACCAAAGCCCGATGCATCCGATACTGCTGCCGCTATCGGCACAATCAGTGTTATGGTTCCAACCGATGTCCCCATCGCAATAGACACAAAACATGCCACGACAAAAAGCACCATCACCGCGAACCTTGCCGGTATCAGTGACAGCATGAAATATGCCACGCTCTCCGCACTGCTTCGTCCTACTACACCCACGAACGCTCCCGCTGTAAGGAAAATGAGCAGCATTGTTATGATATTTTTGTCAGCCAGTCCCTGTGCCATTATCTCAAGCTTTTGGTCGAATTTCACACTATGATTCTGCAGACATGCCACCAGTATTGCCACGAGAAATGCTATTATGATGGGCACATTATAAAACCCCATCGGAATTTTCATTACATATTCAAAAAGTATTCCCAATCCCAGATACAGTACGAGAAATACTGCTATTGGTAACAGGGCTATTGGATTTTGTTTTTTCACGTTTATAAGTTTCCTTGACATTTTTTTAGCAATTTTCATCATAAGTAATCATCATTAGTATGTCAATAATAATATGCTATTTATTATAATTTTATGTAACTGTTCAGTACCTTCACAGTTGTGAGCCGCAAGTGTTTCGCACTGAGTTAAAAGGATAGCACGATGTAAATGTGTTATTTCCCGGTTTATTCGCTCAAAAATTCAGTCACCTTTTCTATCTGCGCACTATTGTACTCCATGTATTCCAGATAATACTTTTTCACGGTCTCATTCTGCACTTCTTTTTTATAGAGCCACTGTCTTGTTTTAGCCTCCGGTGCAAACAGCACTGCCTGATATTGTGGAGAAAATATCTCATCGAGGCTGCAGGCTGATTTGTCCAGCACGCAATTGTAGTCCATATTTTTTTCCGCAAAATACCGGTTCAATGCTTCCGCAAACTTTTTTGCTTTTCTCACATGGACAGCATATTCCACCGGATTATACGGCTCTCCTTCTATTACCGGCACCTGCCACACTAAAATACATTTTTTCATCTCTTTGTACTCCTCATTTTTTGCCAAATTTATATAGATATCTTTATTAAATTTTGAAGCTTTAACAGTGTTATCAGTATCTCTATTTGCTATACATACTACCACCATAAGAAAAAACAAACAATATATATGTGCTATTTGGTATGATTTCGGTGCCATTTGACACAATCTACTGTTATGGTGAATTTATATCTAATAAATTTAATTATAGTTTTATGTAATGGTATCTGGCACCAATATGGTCAAAATCATTGTTTGCATATTCACTATACTCTTTTATGCACAAAGCAATCACTATGGTATGAACGACACTTTTTTAGGTATGAACGACATAGTTGATTACTTTTTTATATAAC
>ENA-OQJH01000072-OQJH01000072.1-human-gut-metagenome-genome-assembly--contig:-NODE-72-length-55311-cov-1.961873_pt1 | contig 55311 bp, 68 predicted proteins | sample MGYA00242597_ERZ504763 | MGnify/ENA primary metagenome ERZ504763 (study PRJEB26092, sample SAMD00036359) | human gut metagenome | host: Homo sapiens | study: EMG produced TPA metagenomics assembly of... | reverse complement strand
GGTATATCCAAACTGCATCTTGCACATGAAACATGTTGTAAATCTCTTAACAAGAAAGGAGGACTTTCATGAGCGTGCTTCATAGAAGTATTGAATTGCTTGAGCCGTATGATGGGAAACTATCATGGTACGGTTCTTAGGGGGGAAAGCGCCCGTAAGGTGCTGACCTACCCGATCCGACTTTGGCTACCAAATTATACTATCATTATAAGAAAAACCAGAAGCTCGGAAATCTGCCAAGGGGTGCAAGTTCAACATCATCAATTTCGTTGATGTGGAATACAGCCGCAGGGTAAATCCTATCCAGTTGAAATACATCAACAACCTTGCTGCCGCATCTGAAACCGCAGAAACCCTGCTTGAGTCCTTACAAAAAGGCAAGAAAGAAGGAGGCGGTGGCAGTGACCAGTTCTTTCAGACATCCGCTGTCAACTTCCTTGCCGCCTGCATCTATTTCTTCTGCAACTGGGGCAAAGAGCCATACGACAAGGACGGAAATATGCTCACGGCAGAGAAGGTACAGGACAAACAGACCAAGCGGATGATACCCACCGGACGGGTGTTCAATTCCGCAGGCGAGGAAGTGGAACCGGCTTATTGGCTCGGAAAGTATTCTGATATGCCACATATCCTGTCATTCCTCAATGAGAGTTACCAGACCATTTTCGAGGTGTTGGAGACCGACAACGAGGTGGCACCGTTGCTCGGTCCGTTTCAAACCGCTCTGAAGAACAAGGCAATGGAGCAATTGGAGGGCATGATAGGTACGCTCCGTGTCTATACTTCGCGCCTTGCCACCAAGGAAAGTTACTGGATATTCCACAAGGACGGTGATGACTTCGACTTGAAAGTTTCTGACCCGAAAAGCCCTTCTTATCTCTTGATAGCCAATGACCCAGAAATGGAAAGCATTATCGGGGCACTCAACGCCCTTATTCTCAATCGTCTGGTTACACGAGTGAACACGGGACAGGGCAAGAATATCCCGGTGAGCATTATCGTGGATGAGTTGCCTACCCTGTATTTCCACAAGATAGACCGCCTTATCGGTACGGCACGAAGCAACAAGGTATCGGTAGCGTTGGGATTTCAGGAGTTGCCACAGCTCGAAGCGGATTATGGCAAGGTGGGTATGCAGAAGATTATCACCACTGTCGGCAATGTGGTCAGCGGTTCTGCCCGTTCCAAAGAGACCTTGGAATGGCTGTCTTCCGACATCTTCGGCAAGGTGGTACAGCTCAAAAAAAGGTGTTACTATTGATCGGGACAAAACCAGCATTAACCTTAATGAGAATATGGACAGCCTTGTTCCGGCATCTAAAATCTCCGATATGCCGACCGGATGGATATGCGGTCAGACAGCCCGTGACTTTGTGCAGACAAAACCGGAAGCGGTGGAAGCATGAACATTCAGGAAAGCGAGGAGTTCAAAACCTCCAAGTTCTATTGCAAAACAAATTTCGACATGAAAGAGATAAAAAAGGAAGAAGCCGGCTATGTACCGCTTCCCAAGTTCTACACCTTCAAATCAAGAGATGAACGGGAACGTATCCTTTATAAGAACTTCGTACAAGTTGGAGAGGATGTTAAAGAAATGATACAGGAGATTCAGAAGTATAAAGTGAAATAGTTTCTCTAATGGGGGCAGTACCAAATCATCAGCCATTGCCCCTATTCAATTTATCAATTACCAAAATCGAGGATCTGTACTAATATCATCTCCTGAAAAATCAAACTGAAATTCTTGCAATCTACCGACATATCCAATATTTCGTTTTTCTTGAAATTTTGGATATCGTTGTAGATTATTCGCATATATACTAACATATACAGGAACATCAAATAGCTTACAAACACCATCTCCCAACCACTTCCAAAATGATTGTGTATAGTGATTCTTAAATTCGTCACTAAAAGTAGCTCGAACAATCCATACGCTTCTATTATCTTGCGATTGATCCAATGTTCCTCCGTGAAAAGAAGAAACTTTAGAAATCTTAGCAAGCATTGTTTCTTCTGTCATAGAAGTGTCGCCTATGTTTATAAATACGAGTATTTTCATCTTGTACAATACGTTAATAAGGAACAACCATACCTACCACATCACTACCAGCTGTGTCTATATCAAAATTTGAAAAATCATCGTTAAGAGACAATTTAATAATCTTGTCCAAAGTCTCTTCTTTAATTAGAGCTTTGCCAGAGGCCATAATATTATTTGCGAACAACAGCCTGTAATAGATGATTCTAATTTTGCGTGGAGTCAATTCTACTATTTTATTATTTTCCAAATACTTGCCGATATATTCCCCCAGTTTTTTATCTGTTAATTCCACCAACTCTTCATCGCCAGAAATTGCTATCAAAGAATGTTTTTCTCTACTTGCGCTAAAAGGTGTTTGAATAGTTGTCTGTGTTTCGTCTGAGCCGTATAATTTTCTCAAATATTCAATTTGCTGAGATTGGTCAATAGGAGACAACCCAATACCGAATATAAATAGTTTATCCAGATGTTCCTTGGCCTCTTTTAGTTGTTCCTCATTGTAATCATTACCGACAAATTTACTACTACAATAAGCTTTAATCAGTTTGTTTGCATCAATGCTGCAGATTACAATCATCCGTTTTTGTATTTCTGCATTTTCGAGGATTAGTCGTAGCGAATTGACAACATTCAACATTTTTGCTGTTGCACAGCGGTCTATATCATCAACATAAAGAATAATTTGCTTTTTCTTCGGTCTCCAAACAATACTTTTAATTAACGACTCAAGATCTTGCTCAAGAACATTTTGAATACCTAATGTTCCTTTATACGACTTCCTTTTAAAATGCTTTTCAATTTTTGAATAAGTAGAAAACGGATTTTTTATTACAGTATACATAACTCCAAATAATGCAGTCATAATACTGATTGGCCATCTCAAATTCAGCAATATGGATTTTACATTTTCTGAAAAGTCGTTTAATTGTGGATAGAACCAGATAAAAAGGAAATAAAAAACAATGAACAATATGAAAGGCCATTTCGACTTTATGGAAAAACATACTTTCTCAAACCGATTTAGCCCCTCTCCATAGATTGTTTCATAAAGATATGCCCATATAGCCGGAGTATCCTGGTACTTCCACGCATTGAACTCTATGATTTTATACTTAATCTGTTGTTTGTTATCTTCGACATTGTTTGAAGTTTTACCTCCGGTTTTCTTATTTGTTCGTTCAATAATTAATTCTTTGATTTTCTGAAAGAATATGTCTTTCCTCTTCCCCATGGCCGAAAATACCCAACATACAAAAATTATCATTCGTATGTTTGGCTATTTTATCCAACTGTTTTATATAACATTCTGCTAATGTCGTGACTCCAAAACAAGGTTCTACAGAAGAATCTACAATTTCTTGATAATTCTCTTTTGTATTATATGCTGTTGATACGGATTTATCTGATTTTGGGACATTATTGGTAACAGGTTCAGAATCAGTTTCTATATCCACATCAATAGTCGCTCCGGATTTCATAAGTTTATCCGTGTCTTTTAAGCCATCAACAACTAAATCATCATCAGACAACAGATTTTCTTCAACAAATAAAACACCATCAGGCGTTATATTATGTATTAAACCTTCGTCAACCTGTGAAAAAATTGCAATTTACAAAATTATCAGTTTTAAGAACTTTTTTACCGCATTTGATAATTGTTGCTTAGAATCATAGATTATAGAGTAAGAGGAACATAGTTTATCAAATCCGACAGAAGCCATTTCGCCTTCTTTATATCGCTTATACAAAGCGAGCAAAATATTATTTTTTAATTCTTTAATTGTCATGACTATATTGATTATAAGTACAAAGGTAACGACATTCTATCAAATTCATGCGAAATACGGCAATTTATTTCCCGACAATTGAACCAATACGCAATTTTTATGGCGAATAATCCTACTTATATAGTGGTTAATTGAATTATATTTAGTACATTTGCAATATATGGAGAAATAAACCAAAATGGAAGAGACAAAAGATATAAATCGAATTAAGGTTGTTCTTGTTGAAAAGAAGCGAACCAACAAATGGCTAGCAGAACAATTGGGCAAGGATCCAGCAACGGTGTCTAAATGGTGTACGAACACTTCGCAACCGGGATTGGAAACATTGTTGCAGATTGCCAGTGTTCTTGATGTTGATGTAAAAGATTTACTTCATTCAACAAAAGAGGATGCTATGTATATTAAAGTTCCAACCAATCTAACGATGTAACATAAAGACATTATGCCAAAAAACAAAAATGCCGAATATAGGTTCATGGTCTTAGACCGATGCTTTAGTGATTTTCGTCATAAATACAATATCGAAGACCTATTGGAAAAGGTCAACGATAAATTATATGATGCAAACGGAAGCAAGTCCATGATTATGGAGCGGCAATTGCGAGGAGATTTAAATGCCATTCGCAAGATGCTCCCGGACGGCATATATCTTGAAGCCATACCGCATGATGGTAAGAAGTGTTACTATCGTTATTCTGAACCGAATTTTTCTATCTACAAAAACGAACTATCAGTAGCAGAAGTGCAGAACCTCCGTTCAACAATAAAAATGTTAGGTAAATACAGAGGTTTACCTTCGAACGGATGGCTGGAAGAAGTTATCTCCAATCTTGAAATTAGATTTGGAGTCAAAGGAGACGCAGAAAATCTTGTTTCATTCGGACAAAACGAGCAACTGAAAGGATTAGAATATCTTTCAGACATCATTGACGCAACAATAAATCATCAACCTTTGAATATTGAATATATTTCAGCCAACGGAAACCATCACCAACATACATTACATCCATATTTTGTTAAACAATATAATGGAAGATGGTATCTGTTTGGACTGGATGAAAAAGAAGAACGGATTAAGAATCTTGCATTCGACAGAATTCAGAATATAACTACAAGTGATCATGCGTTTCGGAAAAATGAGTTCATTGATTTCAACTCCTATTTTGACAATGTGGTTGGCGTAACCGTACCGTATGAAGCAAGTTAGAAGAAATTGTATTGAGGTTTACTCCTCAACGCTTTAAATATGTTACTTCTAAACCTATTCATAAATCGCAGAAAATAGTAAGTGAAAAGGACTGTATTATTTCCCTTACAGTATATCATACCTTGGAACTGGAACAGCAGATTTCATTCGGACCGGATGCGGAAGTCTCTCTCCCACATGGTTTAGAGAAGATTTTGGTAGAAAAATCCATGATTGTATGAAAAAATATTCTGCTATGCAAAACCTTTGCACAGAAAACGCTGAATTTTGTGATGCATTATAAGTAACAACATAATAATAAAAACATTAGAATTTATGACTGAGCAGGAATTAGCTAACGTGATATGGGACATCAAAGAGATTATTCGGAATCTATATGATGATGCAGAAGTGGAAGACGTAATTCTTCCATTCACTCTCTTGCGTCGTCTTGACTGCGTGCTCGATGAGCATCGGGATGCCATAATGAAAGAAATGAATGCCATTAAGGACAAGCCTGCCCTTATGCAAGACATCAAACTCAAAGTTTGCTCAAACAGCATGGACTGACGTTCTTCAACAAGTCAGGGTTATCTTTGGAGCGTCTATTGGGAGCACCAAACCAGGTTGGAACATCCTTCAAAACTTATCTTGAAGGATTTACCGACAATGTAAAAGATATTCTTGCCAATTTTGTACACACCGATACGTCAAGTGAAGAACTTGACCTCTCTCCTATTTATAGCCGATTGGATCGCCACGACAAACTATACTCTGTTATCCAACTTTTTGTGCAGCGTGCAGACCTACACCCCAATATGGTGAGCAATGCATGATGGGAACGGTATTCGAGATTGTCATCCGCCGTTCAAAGGAGTCCAGCAACACCAAGGCTGGTCAATTCTATACCCCTCGTGAGATTGTTCGTTTGCTTGTATCGCTTACGATGTGCGGCAAAGAAAACGAGTTATATGAGCCAGGACGCGCCTTCTCAATCTATGATCCTTGCTGCGGAACAGGTGGTATGCTTACTGCTGGTCGTGAGTATCTGCAAGAGATTTCTGGTCGTAAGGACTTGAAGTATATTTGTACGGCCAGGAGTTAAATGAAAAGACCTACGCCATCTGCAAGTCAGATCTTTTGATGAAAGGTGAAGACCAAAACCTTGACCGTCAGTTGTTCCGTGGTGATACATTAGGTGATGACAAATTAGAAGGTAATACATTCAACTTTATGCTTGCCAACCCTCCTTTTGGAGTGGACTGGGGCAAGGATGAACGTGTAAAGAAGCGTGTGCAGGACGACAATTGCCCCGGAGGTCGTTTTGAGGCTGGTTTGCCAAGCAGTAACGATGGCTCATTATTGTTCCTCCAACACATGATTTCCAAGATGGACAATCAGCGTGGGTCTCGTATTGGTATTGTGCTGAATGGTTCGCCCTTGTTTAATGGTGATGCAGGTAGCGGCTGGAGCAACATCCGCAAGATGTTACTTGACCGCAATTTGCTTGATTGCATTGTGGCTTTGCCAAAGAATCTGTTTTATGGTACTGATATTACTACCTACTTGTGGATTCTTGATAACAAACGCTCTGCAGAGCGTCATGATAAGGTGTTGTTTATCAACGCTGCTCATGCCGAATACACCAAGTTACTGCAAAAGAACTTGGGTAAGAAGCGTTTTGAGATTGCCGAAGATGGTGCAATGGATATTCTGACGATGTACAGAGAATACACCGATGCCATTCGCGATATTGTGTACGACAAAACCGGAGAAGTAGAACACCTTCAGGTGGCTCGCCTGTTGGATTATGATGATTTCCGATATACCACAGTAGCTACGCGCCGTCCTTTGCGTCTGTGGTATGAAGACATTACCGGTAAGTATGCTACTCTCTGCGAAGACGAGGAGTTTGAATGCCAATGACAAAAAAAATGCAATCCTCGAAACAGTGAGCGAGATAGATGGTATTGATGAAAAAACGCTCGGACAGCGAGTTCTTTGCTTATCTGAAAGCTACGAAAACAAAATATACCGCTGCTGAATTGAAGTTGCTGCGCTCTATGTTCGGCACTATCAGCGAGGATGCTCCGGAGGTACACGAGAAACCATTGAACGACAAGAGCGATTTCGTGGCGGATACTAATCTGAACGACACGGAGAAGATTCCTCAAAAACAAGACATAGACCAATACTTCGAGCAAGAGGTATTACCTTATGCTCCAGATGCGTGGATGGATCGCTCCAAAGACAAATTAGGTGTAGAGTTTCCTTTTACACGTATCTTCTACAAATACCGTCCGCTTCGTTCTGCCAATGAGATTTTAGCGGAACTGACATCACTCGACGATAAGATAAACATTATATAGGAGGATTGAAAATGGACAAAAATCTTATCATAGCCGATGAACAATATCAATCGTTGATAAACGAAATTGGCAGTATACTTCTCAATGCCCGTAGTAAAATCAGCCGTGAAGTCAATATCACAATGGTTGACGCATACTGGAATATCGGACGATATATCGTTGAATACGAACAACAAGGCAAGGAACGAGCTGAATATGGCACTAACTTGCTCAACCGCTTGTCCAAAGACTTGACCAAACTGTACGGTAAAGGATTGGAAAGAGCAACTTGATATATATAAGAAGTTATATCAGTCCTTCCCAATAAGTGGGACACTGTCCCACCAATTGAGTTGGAGTCATTATTACGAGATACTTAAATTGGATGACGGATTGGAAAGGTCGTTTTACATCAAGGAGTGCGAGAAGCAGCATTGGAGCGTCAGGGAGCTTAAACGGCAGATGGACAGTATGCTTTTCCATCGCATTGCACTGAGCAAGGACAAAGAGGGTGTGCTGCAACTTGCAGAACAAGGCTCTGATATACAAAAGCCTGAAGATATTATTCGCGACCCGTTTGTGCTGGAGTTTACTGGTCTTCCCGATGTAAACCGCTACAGTGAAAGCGATTTGGAGAACGCCTTGGTGCGTAATTTAGGGCAATTCCTTCTCGAACTTGGACGCGGTTTCGCTTTCATCGGGCAGCAATACCGTTTCAGCATTGCCGGTCGACATTATCATGTGGACTTAGTTTTCTATCATGTGGTGCTGAAAACATATGTGCTATCACTTGAAACGAAACGAAGTGCAACACGAAGATATAGGTCAGATGAATTTTTATTTAAACTATTTCCGAAACGAAGTATGCAACGAAGAAGACAACGAACCTATCGGCATAGTTCTCGGAGCTACGGCAGATAAAATGACTATGGAGTTTGCCATGGGCAGTATTTCCAATCAGTTGTTTGTAAGCCGTTATCAACTTTATCTGCCCGACAGGGAAACTCTTGAAAGAGAGGTATGGCGAATAATGAAAAGTCAGGACATAGAAACCGAGGCAAGGAGGGCAAAGAATGAAGTACGAAGAATATAAAGATAGCGGTGTGGAATGGATTGGTGAAGTGCCGAGCCATTGGGAAGTAATGAGATTTAAAGATTTTACCTCCTTACAAACAACGGCATCTGATAACATGAATAAAATCGGACTTGAAAACATCGAGGGAAAAACAGGACGTTTTATTGAGAGTGATTCAGAGTTTGAAGGAAATGGTATTGCCTTCAATATCGGAGATGTTGTTTATGGGAAACTACGTCCATATCTTCAAAAAGTTTGGATTGCAACATTTTCAGGTAATGCTGTTGGAGATGTTTTCGTGTTCCGTCCCAAAGATAATTGTTATAATCAATATCTGTTTTATTGCATGTTATCAGATGGTTTCACGTCTATGTGTAATGGTTCAACTGTTGGGGCAAAAATGCTAGGGTATCTTCCGATTTCATAAGGTCCTTACATTATTACCTTCCCCCTCTTTCTGAGCAACAAGCCATTGCGACTTACTTGGACGAGAAATGCGGAGAAGTAAATTGTGCTATAGATGTTCAGAAAAAGAAGATTGAACTTTTGAATGAACTAAAACAAACCATCATTACCGATGCCGTCACCAAAGGACTTAATCCTAATGCGCCTATGAAAGACAGCGGTGTGGAATGGATTGGCAAAGTGCCGGAACATTGGAAGGTGATGAAAACATCTCTTGCTTTTACCCATATAGGAAGTGGAACAACGCCTTCGACTTCTAAAAATGAATATTATGAAGATGATGGTGATTTTTGGTTGCAAACAGGCGATTTAACAGATGGCATTATAACAGATACATCTAAAAAGGTATCCAAAATAGCAATAAGAGAATGTAACCTCAAATTCTATCCTACAAACTCAGTTGTAATTGCAATGTATGGAGCAACGATAGGGAAAATGGGGTTGTTACAAATAGAATGTGCTACAAATCAAGCATGTTGTGTTTTGCCTTCTAATAATCATATAGATGCAAAATTCACATTCTATTTCTTCTTATCTGCAAAAACGGATTTATTGATTTCTGCAATTGGAGGAGGACAACCTAATATCAGTCAAGATGTGATTAAGAAAACGAAAATGATTGTTCCCCCTCTTTCTGAACAACAAACTATTGCAAATTATCTTGATGAAGAATGTACAAAAATAGATGTTCAAATCTCCAATGCCAATCACCGCATTGAGCTGCTGAACGAATTAAAACAAAGCATCATTACCGAAGCCGTGACAGGCAAAATAAAAGTATGTTGAACTAATTACCCAGTATGATATGAAAACTGATTTGGGAAGCATATACACAACAGTTTTAGATAAGATAATTCAGAAGCAGTCAAAGGTGAAGACAAATACCATCTTTGTCTTAGCTGGAATTACGCCGTATATCAACACGGAACATTTCGCAGAAATGATAACCGATATTACCACTTTTGACAAGGATGGCAATGCGGACATATACAGCAGAGAGTGGTTCGGAGGTGTGTTTTCTAAATTGGTATCAACAAATGCTGCCCAAATTATATCTCATCAACAGTTTGCATATCTAAACGAATACCTTGCCGAGGACTTTTTTCAAAGAACGAATTGTAATCATTAATGATAACTTGCGTTCGCAGTATCCTCTTGCAAAGAAAGATTACTTGGAAGGCAACAATTCAAATGAGGAGAGACCTGACTGTCTCCCTATATATCAAGCAGAACAATATAAAATAGGAGAACGATATTATTATTCTTTGAAAGGTTTTAGCGACACATTCGTCAAGAAGTCCTTTTTCGTTCATGGCAAAGAACTTGAAACCGGCAGTACACAGGATGCCCATGAAATTTTAGACGTAATATCCGATCCGTATGCGATAGACAACTTTATAAACCATTGTATTGAAGAAAGTAATTTCAACAAACAGATATTTGTTAAGGTTTCCGGCAAAAATGTACTGAACACAACGACTCTGAACACACTTAAAGAACTGAATCATCTTCTAAGTTCGTTCGGAGGTGGTGTGTATATTTTACAAGAGGAAACTGTCCGGCAAGACTACACGCCAAAAGAAGAGACAACAGCTCTTTTGAAGCAGTATTGGGGAGATAATGCTGAATTCAGAAATATCCTGGTTTAACGAAACCCAGAATTGAATAGTAATATCGTTCCTGTATCGCAAGGGTTGATTGTAGAAACCATCATTGACGAGTATAAAAATGGTTGCAATGGAATATTGCCACGCGACATTTTCATTACAGCTCCGACGGGTGCAGGAAAATCCTTGATTTTTCAATTGCCAGCATTTTATGCGGCAAATAATGGGGATGTTACTATCGTCGTTTCTCCATTGAAAGCATTGATGACAGACCAAGTTGAGATTCTCCATAAACAGAGGCACTATGACAAAGTGGAGTTCTTGAATAGTGATTTAACGCTTATCGACCGGGATAAGATCATAGACAGCTGCAAAAAGGGCGACATTGACATTCTATATCTATCCCCAGAGCTACTCCTATCATATGACATACATTATTTTTTGGGAGAAAGAAAGTTGGGATTGCTAATTGTGGATGAGGCGCATCTTATTACAACATGGGGACGAGACTTCCGTGTAGATTATTGGTTCTTGGGTAATCATATCAATAAAATACGCAAGTTTAACAACTATATGTTCCCGATGGTTGCTCTTACAGCAACAGCCGTATATGGAGGCGTTAACGATATGGTATTTGATAGTATCAACAGTTTGAATATGCACGATCCTCATAAGTTTATCGGCAATGTTCGCCGCAACAATATTGAGTTCGTGCTAAATACTCACGATGACTATACTTCGGGAAATTATGACCAAAACAAGGAAACAGAAACAATAGATTTCATAAAAGGTATTCACGAACTTGGAATGAAAGGGATTGTTTATGCCCCTTACACTCGACATATAAACAGACTGAAAGACAAAGCTGATGAAATAGATACATCCATGATTGTGGCATATCATGGCGGTATGCAACGAGATCAACAACAATATTCATATCAGGCATTCAGAAGTAATCAGTGCAAGATTATGGTTTCTACCAAGCTTCGGTATGGGTGTAGATATACCCGATATACAAGTTGTCTATCACCATGCTCCATCGGGGCTATTACCTGACTACATACAGGAAATAGGTCGTGCAGCCAGAAAAGATAACATCCAAGGCTTTGCAGCACTGACCTTTTCAAAATCAGACCTTAGATACAGTAAGCAATTGTTTGGAATATCTTCGTTAAAAACCTTTCAGCTGCAAGAAGTATTGCGAAAGATCATCCGTTGTTTCAATAATAATGGAAAGAAAAGAAATCTACTTGTTGCAGCCAACGACTTTGCATATATCTTCAATACAGAAGAAGAAATAGACCAAAAGGTAGCGACTGCACTTATGATGATAGAAAAAGATTACTTGGTAAAGACACGATTCAATGTTCTTATTGCCCGCCCCAAGAAACTTTTCACAAAAGTATATGCACGTACAACCGATATTGGTGTCGATAAATTACACAAATTGTATGGAGATTGTTTTACCGAAATACGGAAATTCAATACATACCATACAATTGAATTGAACTTGGACAAGATTTGGTCAAATCACTTCTCTGACAAGAGTTTTCCTCAATTAAAAAGTGATTTTTACAAACAACGTTTTTTATACGAGCAAAACATTGAGTTGGTTCCACAAATCAAGGTTTCAATAACCATTGAGCAACCTTATCAAACAATACTGCATGAAATGCAATCTGTCATGAATTCAATCAATGATACTTTTTCTCAATTCAGGTACAGGGGGCATTTTTTCTCCAAACCGGAATTTATTGAGAACCTTTCACAAAAGCTCAATCATAAGTATAATGCGGAAAAGATAGCTGATTTCATTTTAAGCACTTATTCCGGATATATGTCCTCTGCCAATACACTGGAAGGAGATTCTTTTTTACAACAGCGACATCAAGGGACAAGTATGCAATATCAGGTGTTCAGTTCCAATTATGCCGCTAAAACAGCTCAGCTATTGAACGTATTATCAAAATTATACGAGAATGCGGATAGACAAACCGTTGTACGCTATCTTTCTATAAATGATATTCCGCTAAAGAATCATATTCGATTAGGTTCTTTGCTTGAAATAATGAACCTTGGTATATTTGAAACTACAGGAGGTGATGATCCTAAGATATTCTTACGTCTGAACGATCCAAGACGTGTCGAGAAAGATTCGATTAGCCCAAATTACAATAATACAATTCTAGATTCGGTTAAAAATCGGCATACTGTAAGTTGTCAAATTTTCGAACACTTTTTTACAAACTATTTCAGCAACGCCAAGAGGTGGGATATGATTGAAGACTTTTTCTTGGGGATGTCTAATGACGACCTATTTGAAAAATATCCCGGAACCATGGTCAATCATGTCAATATAATCGACTATTTGAAAGAAAATGCGAGCATATCAGAAAGTATAAACTGTAATATCAATAACGAAAATGCATATCATTCTGAACTGTTTAAACCCAAAGAAAACGAGTTTTATTTTAAAGATAATCTCTTGACTATTGGACGCCATACTAAGGCTATTAAAAAGTGGGTAGCAGAAGATCCCATTGCATTACATCGTACTATAGTAGAGTATAATATCAGAGTGGAAAAAGAATATTTCAATGTTCTTTCAAATAAGTTAAGACTTAATCACTTTGAATATTACAGAGATTATATGGGATTAAGACTACTTATAGAATTTCCAGGCTATACAGGATTGGTACAGGCGAGTGTACCATACAACCTTTATCCAGTCAAATTTTATAAATGGTGGAGACAAAACGAGGAAAAAATCAGGCTTACAAACAAAGAGCAAATAGCGTTATTTATTGCAGTAGAAAATGAGAATCCGAAAGCTCTCTTAAAAAAGCATAAGAATCAATTGATAATAAAAAACAATAGATATATGAATCCACTGAATGAAACCGTATTTGAGGAGCATATAGCCGAGTATCTTGCAGCGAGTCCTCTATATAACCAACGTAAAAGTTCGCAGTTTGACATAGACAATCTCGTGGATCGAGAAATGTTGGAGCATTTCTTGCAAGCACAAACTACGGCTTGGCAGAGACTTCAACACCATTTCCCGGACAGAGAAACAGAAATTGTTGTTGCCGAGGTAAACAAGTTCTTAAACCGTGGCGACAGTATGCTCACGCTCTTCAACAAGGGCATCACTATCAAAGGCACCAAAATCAAATTTATGATGCCTAAGCCGGTGCTAGAGGAAGAAGATTCGAGTAACTATCAGCTGTATCTGAGTAACCGATTCAGCGTGGTTCGCCAAATGCGATATAGCACGACAGCAGACGATAGTGGAAATGAACTTGATATGTGCATTCTGCTCAATGGTCTGCCACTGATGACCTTTGAACTAAAAAACGAAGGGACAAATCAAAACTACGGACATGGCATCTACCAATATCGTAACAATCGTTCGCCGGTAAACCGAATGCTTCGTAACTGCCTGGTGCATTTTGTGATGGATAATTGCTTCGTGTTTATGACCACCAAGCTCAATGGCGAGCAGACTCGCTTTTTGCCATTCAACAAAGAAAGCACAAACCCTGTCATCGAAGGAGAATATCCCACAGCCTATATGTGGCAGGAAATCTTGCAGGCAGATTCGCTACTCGACATCCTAGAGCATTTTATCAAACGATATAACGATGAAGACGGTAAACCTATTGTCATTTTTCCTCGCTTCCATCAATTAAGAGCCGTTAGAAAACTCCGTCAAATGGTAGTGGAAGAAGGACCTGGACACAATTATCTGATTCAACATTCAGCAGGTTCGGGAAAAACCAAGTCAATGGCTTGGCTGGCTCACCAACTTGCTAATATGACCAATGCTGACCACACACCCGTATTCGACAGCATCATTATGGTTACAGACCGTATTGTGCTGAACAGAAACATGGCTGATGATGTGGTAAACTTCCAGACTGTTGCCGGCACTGTGAAAGATATTCGTCGCGGTTCAAAGAACCTTGCCACAGCACTGAACGAGGGAAACAGAATCATTATCTCCACCGTACAGAAGTTTGCTTATGCCTTGAAGGACTTGAAACGAGACACCCAGCGTAAGTACGCCATCATTGTAGATGAGGCACACACCGCTATTGGTAATGAAAGTGCAAAGGATTTGGTAAATGCCCTATCTACTGATAGTGATTTACATAATATGCCAGACTTCAACCCCGATGAGTATGAAGACCAGACGGACGCTCTGCTTGCTTATATGCAAGTAATGCGACGAATGATGAAGCATATCAGTTACTTTGCCTTTACAGCTACCCCAAAAGACAAGACATACAAACTCTTTGGCATTCAAGATGGTCCGAACAAAGGAAAAGCACATGACCTATATTCCATGAAGCAAGCCATTGATGAGAAATTCATTCTTGATGTATTGGCAAACTACAAGAGCTATCTCACGATGTTCGAACTGATAGAGAAGAATCCTGACGAAGACCAAAAGAAACTCTTCGAGGAAAAAAAAGGCTCTAAAAGTAATCTACGGAGAATTAAACAAGAATGCCTATATCATGCTAAGAAAAGCCCACATGATGTTGGAGCACTTCATGCAGCATACCATCAATAAAATCGGACACAAGGCGAAAGCTATGGTTGTATGCGATTCACGCCGTGCAGCAGCCGATTACAAACAATTGCTTGACCGACTTATTATAGATAACTATGCCGGTAAGATTAAAACATTGGTGGCTTTTTCGGGAGAAGTAGAAGACAGCCATGGACGCAAATGCACGGAAGCAAATATGAATGATGGAGGTGTGGTAGATGACGGCATCCGCGAGAAATTCAAGGAAGACGATTACAAGATTCTTGTCGTTGCCGAAAAATTCCAGACAGGCTTCGACCAACCTCTGCTCCACACAATGTATGTTGATCGTATGTTAGGTGGCATTCAGTGCATTCAGACCCTTTCTCGTTTGAACCGCTGCTATCCAGGTAAAGAGGACACAATGGTTATTGACTTCAGAAACGACCACGAAAAAGTACAGAAAGCATTTCAAGAGTATTACACGGAGACGACTCTTGAAGGCGATGTAGATACTCAGCGCATCTACACGCTCAAACACGACATTGAACAGTGGAATCTTTTCAATGAATCTGAAGTTGAATCCGTAGCCAAAGCATTGGTCTCCAGTACCGGAGTAAGTGGTGTTCCATCTATCCTGAAACGAATCGCGGATGAGAGGGTTATGCCACTTGAAGATGATGAGAAAGACCGTTATCGTTAAAACGGTTTCTCGCTATGTGCGTCAATATGGATTCTTGGCACAATTGATTGACTTCACCGACCGACTTAGAACGCTTTTATATCTTTTGCAAGGTTTTCTACAAATTCCTGCCTTACACCAAAGAGACTCTTCCTATGGAGATTTGGATTTGATAGACCTTGATAAGTTGCGCATCCAAATGTCGTATGAGGGTCAATTGGAATTAGAGGATGAAGAACAAACACTCCGTTCTTCACGAATTGGAGAACCCGGCCAAAAGAAACCTGACAATGAGCTTCCCGTTTCAGAGATACTGAATATGGCTAATAGTCCATTTGCCGGATTACTGAACGAAAACGACAAGATACTCCGGCAGATTTGGGACGCTATTCTTTCAGATCCGGATGTCGTTGATGCCTTCCATGCTGGAAACAGCTACGATATTCTAATCAACATTGTCCGTGAGAAGTTTGATGAGAAAGTCGCTTTGGAAATTGAGAAGTATTACAATTTTGCAGAAGTTCTTGAAAGGGAACAAGCATTTACGCTTACACTTGTCCGCAAATTTGTAGATGCACTGGCAGAAAGAACTGCTCGAACAAACAACTTCACATACAATGAAGAGGAGCTAAAAGAAATCCTATGCACCGTGCTTCGTGAAGAATTTGAGGCATTAAGTGGAAGATTACGCAGTCTTGAAGAGATTGTGAATACATTCTTCTTTACTCTTAATGAAACTAGCATACCACAACTTGATGGTGTTGATGGCTTGATAAAGACCGCACTAAACAATGTTTATGCAAATACAGCTATTGGCCTGTTGGAAAAGAGAACATATTTCAATTCTTTGGTTGCAAGTATGAGGCATTTCTGAAGAAGCTGTATTACTTGCTCAACCAAGACGAAGTACCTCGTCATCCCGACCATCCTGAAAAATCCCCAGGATTGTCAGAGTGTATCTTTGCATTCCCTTGTTTGAAGAATCTCAAATATAGCACAGATGAAAAAGAACAAAAATTCAAGGTATATCTTGATTTATTGAGACAGTGGCGAAATGATGAAGCTCATTTATCTCCTAATGCTACAGATGAAGAGGTAAATGCTGCTCTAAAGATAGTTACATCTATGTATATGTTTGTTGTTGGGAACAATATCACCGACTTGGAAATGGCAGGAGCATTGTAATCAAATAAAAGGCTCATTAACAGATAGCATCATCAAGTATGAGTATGCCAGACGATAGAAAACCAAGAATAATCAACGTAACTCGTAAGCCGACCAAATGTCCAGATTGCGGTGAAAGAGTCGTTGATATAGTGTATGGTACAGGAGATATGACTGAAATTGAGTTTGCACTTCAATACAGAAAGGAAGCCATAATGGGTGGAGACAATATACCTCGTCGTCCTCCTATATGGTGTTGTGTGTGCGGATGCAAGCGGTTTCGGAAAGTGAATCCCGACGGAACAGATGTAGCTGTGAAAGTAAAAATGCTAAAAGACACCCGTAAAGCACCTGCATCCGTTATAAATTGGTCTTCTTCAATGGTTGATAGAGCATTGAAGAGTAATCAGATAGACTCAATACATAAATACACTTTGGATATAACTACAGATTTTGATGAACAAGAGACTTTAGTCGTCACTGCTGTAAGTCAAAGTGATGCTGAACTTCTTGCAATAGATTTGGTTAGGAATGGAGTTGTTGGACTTAAAGGTCGTAGATGTATCCAAATAGAGGTAAATAAGAAAAACACTTAAAATGAAAGCATACACATATATTGACAAAGGAAAATTTGAGTTGCTCGATAAACCGAAGCCTCATTTGCAGGAAGCGACAGATGCTATTGTGAGGGTGACTATGAGCAGTATTTGTTCGAGCGACTTGCATATCAAGCATGGCAGTGTGCCTCGTGCCGTAAAGGGCATTACCGTTGGTCATGAGATGGTTGGCATTGTGGAAGAGGTTGGCAACGAAGTTAGTAACGTGAATGTTGGCGACCGAGTAACAGTAAATGTGGAAACATTTTGTGGAGAATGCTTCTTCTGTAAAAACGGATATGTAAACAACTGCACTTCGCCTCACGGCGGTTGGGCGTTGGGATGCAGAATAGACGGTGGGCAGACTGAATATGTGCGTGTGCCTCTTGCAAGCCAAGGGCTTAACCGCATACCCGATGGCGTAACAGACGAACAGGCTCTGTTTGTTGGCGATATATTGGCAACCGGATTTTGGGCTACACGCATCAGTGAAATTTCGGTAGATGACACTGTTTTGATTATCGGTGCCGGTCCGACAGGCGTATGCACATTATTGTGCGTAATGCTTAAACAGCCTAAGCGTATCATTGTGTGCGAGCAATCGGAGGAAAGACGTGCCTTTATCAAACAGCACTATCCTGATGTGCTTATAACTACGCCCGATGAATGTATGCAATTCGTAACTCAAAACAGTAACCACGGTGGAGCAGACAGAGTGATAGAAGTGGCAGGGGGAAAAGACACATTCCGGTTGGCGTGGCAGTGTGCGCGACCAAATGCCATCGTTACCGTTGTGGCTCTTTATGACGAAGCACAAACTTTACCGCTTCCACAAATGTATGGCAAGAATCTCACATTCAAAACCGGTGGTGTGGACGGCTGTGACTGCGAAGAAATACTGCAACTAATCAGTGAAGGTAAAATCGATACTACCCCACTCATTACCCATCGCTTCTCCCTCTCGCAAATCAAAGAGGCATACCGCATTTTTGAGCAACGTCTTGACGGAGTTATAAAGATAGCTATTACGCAATAATTTAGGTTGTATATGAAAGGTAATGCCAAGAAAGAAGGCATAAAGTCATTATCAGATGCCTTTCCAGAGTTTTCTGCGCAATGGGATTACGAATTAAATGGAACTCTTACACCAGAATCCGTATCTTACGGTTCTCAGTTGAAAGTCTGGTGGAAGTGTCCTGTTTGTGGGCATTCCTATCAGAAGAAAATTGGGAATAGAACCGCTCCTGCCAAAAGAAAAACTGAATCCGTAAAATGTCCAATATGTTTAGGACGTATAATAATTCCAGGATACAATAGTCTTAAAGCACGATACCCAGAAATAGTTGCACAAGAGTGGGATTTCGAGAAAAATACAATAGATCCTGATACAATTCCTCCTTACTATCGAACAAGAGTGTGGTGGAAATGCCCTAATGGACATAGCTATGATTCATTACCTGGCAATAAAATTTTAAATAATGGAGGTAATTGCCTTATTGCTCGTCTCAGAAATTATGCAAAGAGACTTCACTCGGAGTTGTTAATCCGGATTTGGCAAAAGAATGGCATCCAAGCAAGAATGGATATGTAACACCATTTGATGTTTTTGCAAATTCCAATAAAAGTTATTGGTGGCTTTGCCCGACTTGCGGTCATGAATGGAAATCCAAGTGTTCAAACAGAAATATCGGTAAGCGTGGTTGTCCACATTGTGCGAATAGTCGTAGTTCATCCGTTCCTGAACAATTAATGTACCGTGCTATCAAGAGTGTGTGTCCTGATGCAATCAACCGTCATCGTATTAACAAAGACGAGATAGATGTATACATCCCTTCATTAAATCTCGGATTTGAATATGACGGACAGCGTTTTCATAATCTCGAAAAGTTGCCTAAAGATATAGCTAAATCAAAAAGACTGATAAAAAAGGCATTACACTATATCGATTTAGGGAAAGTGAATGTCCTCTGTTTGATTTAGAGAAATGCCTTGTTATTCAGGTAAAATATTCTCCTGAATATGAATATTTTGAATTAAAGCTCAAAGAATTGTTAACCAAGTTGTTTCCACAAAAACAGAATATCGACTTTAATTTCGAGAATGAAATAAATGAAGTTAGAGCAACTTTGGATTGTTTGCCATATGAACAGAGTTTTGCTGCTGCCGAAACGGAAAAACGAAAAAGCGGAATAGAGCCAGTAGCACTTTGGGATTACGAAGCCAATACTCCATTAACTCCAGAAATGGTTATGCCTTTTCTGACAAAGTTGTTTGTTGGATTTGCCCTGTTAACCATAGGCATAAATGGAAAAACACCATAAAATCTGTATCATTGGGATATGGATGTAAACGCTGCTCTAAACGTTATCAATACTCAACTGAAGAATGGATTAAAGAAGCGAAAAATGTACACGGAGACAAGTACCAATACCATTTAACACAATATGTTGATTCTGACACAAAAGTTGAGATAGTTTGTCCTAAGCATGGTATGTTTACTCAAATACCATACTATCATTTACAGGGGCAAGGTTGTCCTTATTGTGCTCATCAAAAATTTCACCCGTCAGAAAGCCTTGCTGTGCTATATCCCGAAATTGCCGCACAATAGGATTATGAGTTGAATGAAGTTCAGGTTATACACCTAATTAATATCGGCATTGATACCAAAAAGAAATTCTATTGGCATTGTAATAACGGTTACAATCATAGCTACTTGGCAACAATAGCATTTAGAGTCAATAGGAACTCAGGTTGCGCCGTATGCCACGGCAAGCAAGTTTCTCCAGACACCAGTTTGGCGGCACTTAATCCAGCGCTTGCGGCTGAATGGTGTCCGGAAAATGACAAGTCACCATCAGAAGTGACATTAAAATCTGATTATGAGGCACTTTGGAAGTGTCCCAATCCAAATCACCCTCCTTATAGACAAAAAGTTGAGGTTCGTTCAAGGGGTATAGGTTGTATTTACTGTAGTCAAAGAGGGAAAAAGCACCCTAAAGACTATGAAGATGAACTTCATACAAAGTTCCCAAAAATCAAAATACTGCGACCATTTACCAAGTCCAGCGAACGGATTGAGTGTAAGTGTGAGGAATGTGGATATGTTTGGCAACCATACCCATATTCATTGCTCAAAAGCAAAGGATGCCCAAACTGTAAAAAACGATAATGCCCATATATCCATAAAAGTGACAATACACTTCTTATATTCCGCATTAAAAGCAGTCGTAAAGTTCTCATAGACTTTATTTCACACATATTTTTAAATCAGTAAATACACTTTCGACTAAATCTTTCACTTTCGTTTTTCTATGCAAAAAGACTGCATAGCTACCCCTTACCTTTGCAGCAAGTAAAAATAGAAATACAATCTAAATTCAAACAAATATGAGAAAGTTATTGCTTATCTGCTGTGTAATGGCAACAGCATTGGTTTCATGCGGAACTAAAAATCAATCCTGGGAGTACAAAATTGTGAAAGTGGCCGGAAAGGATGCCGAAGTTATGGCAGATTATGGTTCGCTCGTTTACGGGGATCAAACCACGATGCTCAATAAAATGGGCAAAGATGGATGGGAACTTATAAGCACATATACAGAGGTGTCCACTGCGTTTCCTAATTTTGGAAATTCCGGATATGTTACGGGTATTCGTGAAAATGTAAGAACCAGCGTAATCAATTTTGTATTCAAACGACCAAGCGATGGTAAAGAAGATAAAAAATCACCAGAATCTAAACCAAAGAAATAATCAAGATGAAGTTTTCTCCAATATATACTATATTGCTAATTATCATCCTGTCATCATGCTCCAGAAAAGATGAGATAATAGCTCTATCTAAAGGATTTTTCTATTCACTCTCGGACTCCACATACGCATGTCCGAGAAACTATTATCCTTATTATGATTCTTTGAATATAAAAGCCAGAAGTGACATTGTAGAAATTGACGAATCAAATATCAGCAAACAAGGAGATACTGTTACTGTCAAATGCTTCAATAATTATACGACCACAGATGGCACATTTAAACAAGATAGCATATCGCTATATCTGACAACTAATGACAACGGAGAATACTATATTTCAAATTCTCTTGGTTTAGTTTCAATGGATAGCGAATTAAAAGAATATGGTTTGGCAACAGGTGCTTTATCGAATTTGCGCATTAAAGATAGAGAATTATCCAAAAGATATGCTCAAATTAGAATAATGTGGCTAAAGGAATATTTTGAAGTCCAGATTATGTTACTTCAAAAGGTCAAAATTCAAAATTGGTCATGGGAAACCAGTTATAATGGAGAAGCACACGGAGAAGGATGCATAGTTAACAATCTTGATTTTGCCATTGATGAAGTCAAGTATGAATTGACATATTATGACTATAGAGGTGATTTTATGGCTAAAGACGATGGTAATATATCCAAAAAGTTATATCCCGGAGAAAAATACAACTTTACATTTTGGAGTTCAAACGCAAAAAAATCCAGATCGTGCAAATCTAAGATTAGTATTTCCAGACAGGTTGGTGTACAAAATAATACGAGAGAAAGGTTATACTGGTAATGAATATCAGGAGTATATTCAGTCACTACAAAACGAGAAAAACAAGTCATTGCCAAGTCATCAATTTTCATAATCTGCAATAGTTGCCTTATTCGAATATTAAAATTATGCAATTTGTTTTTATGACATATTGTCATAATGTCAGTATTAAAGGTATAATTTGATGTCAAAAACAGACATAACTTCTAAAATATATAACTGGTACATAGATTGTTAATAAAATAATATGAGTAACACACATATACCTAAAGATGTTTTGCACGAGATCTGGTGGAAAGCTGCTGGACGTTGCGAATTTAAAGGTTGCAATAAACCTTTGTACAAACATGGTGTAACCCTTGATAAATGCAAAATTTCAGAATATGCACACATAATTGCAGATTCAGAAAATGGTCCACGTGGCGATAAAGAATTGTCAAAGGTATTAGCTAAAGACCCTAAAAACATTATGTTGATGTGTCCTGAATGTCACAAATATATTGACAATGAGGGGAAAGATAAATATACTGCTGATGTGCTTTTTGATATGAAGAAAAAGCACGAAGACCGAATTGCCAGACTAACTTCACTATGTGAAGATTTACAAGCTCATGCAGTTACATATGGCGCAAAAATAGGGAATCATCAGCCAGACTTATCCTTTCATCAAATCCAAGATGCTTTGTTACCAAACTTTTTATCCAGTAAATGATATTCCAATAGATTTAGGAGGTAATTGGCCTACAGCAAAAGAATGGGATGAATATTGGAAAAGAGAAGTTGAGAATCTTGAATATAACTGCAAGGACAAGATACTTGACAAAATTGACAGATGGGAATATAAGCGTATTGCCCTCTTTAGCTTTGCGCCTATGCCTTTACTTGTTAAGCTTGGCACACTGTTAAATAATAAACATGAAGTTGAAGTTTTCCAAAAGCAACGCTCCGGCGGTTGGAGATGGTTACAAGAGGAAATACACACAGACTACATAATTAACAGACCTAAAGACACTCAGTCGGTTCCGGTATTGGTTTTGTCATTAAGTTTCCCTATTGCAGAAAGGATAAAGAAACATAATCCTAATGCAAGTATTTGGGAAATAACTATTGATACTCCAAATCCTGATTTTTAAAGTCAAAGCAACAGTTATATGATTTTGGTCGTCAAGTAGAAAGACTCTTGGATGAAATTACCAGGTCTTCAAACAATCAACCATTGCATCTTTACCTTTCCGTACCAGTTGCCTGTGCCATTGAATTTGGCAGAGTTTGGATGCAAAAAGCAAATTGTCCATTGAAAATATATGATTTGGACAAGCAGGTAGATAACATTGACAGATTAGCAATAACAATAGAAAATAAGAAATAATGATAGAAACATTACCACTTGCAAAGAAAGAGGAATTTAACAAATTGTTCCTAAATATAGCCGAGAATCTTGACATTACAGAAACTCAGTTTAATAACCTTACCAGGAGTTATAATGCAGTTGGAAAGTACTTGGAAGATGACCCTAATTTCGAGAACTACCATCCAGTGGTTACACCACAAGGCTCTTTGAGACTTGGAACCATTATACAACCCATCACAGAAGATGGAGACATTGATGTTGACTTGGTATATCGTTTAATAGGAAAACATTCAAATTGGACTCAGAAGCATATCAAACATATGGTTGGTCAACGTCTGAAAGGCCACGGTACATACTGTGAAATGCTTGACAAAGAAGAAGGTCGTAGATGTTGGACACTGCTTTATCGTCAAAACTCTGACAATACACATGAACGCTACCATATGGATATCCTTCCATGTGTTGCTGATGTTAGATTCAATGCTAACCTCGAACAAGTTAGAAACAAAGCCTTTTCAAGTATTAAGTTGGATGATATTGCAATTAGAATTACTGATAATAAGGCTGTCAATTATGAGACAAGCACAATTATATCCGACTGGCTGAAGAGTAATCCTGATGGTTACGCTATGTGGTTTGCCGATCGTTGTAAGTACACTGCGGAAAAAAGAGAAAATATTGTTGAAGCTATTATGCCTATTGGCAAATATGTAAAGGACAAATCTGTTTTACAGAGAATCGTACAGATTCTTAAAAGACACCGTGATATAATGTTCAAGGATGATGAAGACAAGCCTATCTCTATTATCATTACAACTCTTTCCGCAAGAGCATATAAAGGAGAAAACTCGCTTTTGGAGGGACTGACAAATGTCATTTGTACGATGGAAAATTACATAACAAAAGACAATAACGGTAATTTTGTTATAAGCAATCCAGTAAACCCAGAAGAGAATTTTGCGGATAAATGGCCTACGCATCCAAAAAGAAAAGAGAACTTCTTTAAGTGGTTAATGCAAGTAAAATTAGATGTCCATAATATCATAAATGGAACAGGTGTTCAGATGAGGGAGAATATCGGTCGTTCATTCGGTGATGAATTTTCCAAGAAACTGTTTAATTTACTTGCCGAAGAGCATAAGACTTCGGCTACAAATGCTGGTATAAAGATAGCAGCAACAGGAGTTCTTGGAAGTGTCGGAAAAACATTGAATGCGAGAAATACCTTTTATGGTAAGAAATAAGTATTTTACAGCTATACAACAAGTTGCATCACTAAAGAGTGCGTATAAATTCAATAATTCACGGTGGATTTTAAGACATCATGGATTTACATGGTTTTTCGATGTTACGCCAACACCGATAAGCGACACATACAAACTAAAAATTGTTTACAATGAAACATTCTATCCATTAGTGTATTGTGGTTTCTCCAAAGCCATTAGCATTGGCAAAAGGAGCAACAAAACTTCCACATACATACGATAGTAAGAAGCAGCACTTATGTTTATTTAATCCTCACTGTGGAGAATGGAATAGTACAATGTTAATAGCCAATACCATTGTACATTGGGCAATTGAATGGTTGTATTACTATGAGAATTGGGTATATACAGGAAAATGGTTAGGAGGAGGCCATGGTAATTGGGATGCAGATTACACAATCAAAGACAATCTGCACTCTGATTAACTTTGCCTGACACAACTAAATATAATGGAGGGATTGATTGTCTCTCCTTTATATTTGCAGGTAATGTGCAGGTGTTCCCCGGTGCTATGCCCCGTATTGCCTGTAATCCCGACAACATCACCCGGCAGAACTGCCTGCCCCTGTGAAACAGATATTTGAGACAGGTGGCAATAGCTGACGGTGAAGCTGTCGTGTTGTAACGTGATATACTTTCCGGAGACTTTGTCCTGTCCTACCTTCAGCACTCTCCCCTGCATCATGGCAAACACCTTGGCACTCCGGGCATGAAGGTCAATACCGTTGTGAAACTTCCTCTTCCCCGTGAATGGTCTTTTCGATAACCGTAAGGCGAATTTATCTTGATATGTGAGAGCGGATAGCATACGCTGAGATAACGAGCTACCTGCTCTTTCTTTTTTGTGTCCGTACTTGACAATGAAACCTTGTCGGGTACGGACTTCTCGTTTTCAGAGGTGATGCTTTCGGGTGTCGCCTCTGCTTTGTTTGTCGTCCGGGTGGGATTTTCAACAGTGACTTTATAGCGATTGCCCGGAAAGGAAACCGTGTTGAACTGCGCTTTCACATGGTTCCCGGATAATAACAAAAGAAGGGCTATAACGATTCGTGTATTACTCATAGATGCAAATGTAGGAACAGTTCTCCGACCGTGCCAAAAGATGTCTTGATTTACCTCCAAAATATAACATTAAATAAGTTTAGAGTATGAATTCTGCATTATAATCATACTTAAAGCATAAATAAACACAAATAATCAGGCTATTTAGAACTACGCAAATTGAAGTATGAACAATAGTATATACCTTTGTCAAGTATAATCAAAATATCATATTAAAATATGAAACAAGTACGATTTGAATTTGAAGAACTGCCTTACGAAACTCTCTCGCAGTTCGGACTTACACGGGAAATGATTGAAGACCTTCCTATGCACATCTTGGAAGAACTCAGCCACGGCAGGCACTCGCCTGTACTTCCCATCAAGGTAAACGATGATAACGGAAACACGGTCACCGACCGTAGCCGATTCGCTTTCGTGCGCAAGGAGAACGGAGAAGCCGATGTCGTGTTCTACCCGGTGCTGAAGAAATCCTCCTTGGAGAAGTACAGCGAGGAACAACAGAAGCAGCTCCGTTCCGGCAAAGTCATTCTTGCCGACACGGTAACGGCTGACGGGCGAAAGACAAAAGCTTCGTACAGATCGATACCGAAACCAATCAGGTCATGTCCGTCCCCACGCAGGTCATCGCTCGGAACCTCCAGGTGATGGCAGAAGAACTGAAACTCAGCAATGCCGAAATCAAGGTGATGCAGCAGGCGAACCGCTGACCTTTGTGATGCAAGACGAGCCTGTAACAGTCGGCATCAGCCTGCACGAGAAGGACGCATCCGCTTCTGCCAGGGAGACGCCAAGAAATGGAGCGAGCAGACCAAAAGAGAATGGGACAAATACACCTTCGGCTGTTACGGTTGCTGGATGATGGACGATGACGGCAATCTCGACTATATCCCGGAAGAGCAATACACGGAAGAACTCTGGAACGAACAGAAAAAGAGTGCCCAACGCAATATGGGTGCAGGACTTCACAAGTAAAACCTTTCAAACACTGTAATTATGGCACAAAACACCTATTATCCCGAAGAAGTGCTCATCGAGAAGATGGAGCGCGGAGAATACGGCTGGCTGGATTACGTCAACCACTTTTCTGCCGAATGGCAGGAAGAACTGGTGGAATACTGCAAGGCGCACTCGCTCACGATTGACGATACGGCAGCCGAGCAATTCGTCCACTACAAGAGTGAACAATTAGAAGCCGCCATGGAAAGCGGTGAAGCATAAACACGGACTATGGCAATACGAAGCAACACAAACCCGATGAGACCGGACTTGCAACCCGAAATGCGTGCTCTTTTGATGCGCAACGGTATGCAAGCCCATGTCGTACCTGTGGGTGACAGCTACCAGTTAGTAGTACAGGGGCACGATTCCCCACTGTTACGATACCCCATCAGCAGGCAGCAGATGCAGGCCCTGACCGACTGGGGGACGAACCATGCCAACAAGAAAGCCTACGAGACCTTCACGTACATCGTAAAGGAGGATTTTGATATGCCCCGCAACTTCGTCCACGCACGCAATGCCAACGGTCGTGTGGCAATGGGACTTCACGGCTACCGTATCGGCATCGGTGAGTATGGCAGGTCGGCAGGTACGGTATGCCGCCCCCTTTCCTCGGATGGACTACCAGACAGCAGGAAGGCTATCACTTGCGCAGGGTCGGCGGCCGGCTTTTCTATGCAGGTACGCCTATGGTGGCAGAACGCCCGGACGGACGAATGAAACCCGGTGAAATGCAATCGGGCGGTTACGGATTCTACTACAAAGGGCATCGGCAACCACAAGAGCAGGTACAGCCAGTCCGACAGGATGTCTTGCAGGATTTGCAGGCAGTCATCACTCCGATGGTAAACAAGCCAAGAAGCGAAAAACCGGCAAAGCCTTACAAGGAGTTGATTACCTCACCCGTCTATTTCTCCAACGAGAAGTGGCAGGAATGCCTTACATCACACGGCATCATCGTGGATACGGAAGCCGGAACACTGACCGTCCAGTCGGAGAAAGTCAGTGCCGATATGGTCTATGACCTGACCGAAGAGGAATTATCCGCACTGGTATCTAATTCCATTGAAGAGCATCCGGTTGAGAAACGCCTGGAGATTCTGAACAATGTTATTCAAAATGACTATTCCGATAAAGTCACATTGGAATCGCTGAACAGCAAGGAGCGCATCAGCATTGCCCTGCATCCCGAAGTGGAGCAGGATCTGGCTATGCGGAACCGACAGGAACAGGACTTGCTCCTGCCATTGGAATCCGATAACAGCCTTGCACCGCACTCTACCGAACAGACCGTACTGCAAGAAGACGAACATATCATCAGAGAGCCACAAGAAGGAGCCTTGATTGACGGACGGGACTTGTCATACATCAACGAAAACAAAGGCTGGTACCGGGAAGGAGAACACGGACGTGAGGTGGAAGTGGAAGCCATCGCCGTACAACCGGCAGAAACGGAGGGCAAATACAAGATGACCGCCATCATCAACGGAGAACCCATCACCCATGAAATCAGCCAGAAACAGTACGACAAGTTCCTGGCAGTCGATGACTACCACCGCATGAAGCTCTTTTCCAAGATATTCAACGAAGTGGATATGAAGACCCGTCCCGAAATGAGCAGCGGATTGGGTACGAAGATATTCGCCGCACTTGCCGCAGGTGCGGTAGTGCTGTCGGATGTCGCCCACGGGCTGCACCATCCCTGTCCGGAATTTTACGGAGAGCGTTTCAGTTCCGCACCCCGTCCTTATTTCAAGCCGGGAGTGGACTCGCCGATGGATGTGGCAGCAAGGAACTTTGAAGCGCAGATGAACAAGGAGGTGGCAGAGATGCGCAGAGGATTTTAAGGAATAAAAGGAACACGGAAATGGCAAACGGAGAACTGACATACGATGACTTCCTGCAACGGCTGGACATTCAGGATATACTGATGGACGCAGGCTATCACCTGAACAAGCGTGACGGCTTGCGTTATCCGTCCTATATCCGCACGGACAGCAACGGCACACGCATCCGGGGTGACAAGTTCATCGTCACACCGAACGGCAAATGCTGTTTCCAGCCACCACAGCAAAAGCTCTATAATATCATATCCTTTATCAAGGCATTCCCTGAGAAGTTTGCGGAACACCGGAACGGCGTCTCTCCCGACAGGTTGGTCAACCTTGTCTGCAACAGGTTACTGAACCAGCCCATCAATGACAGACCTTTGCGCATCATCCAACCCAGACGGGAGAACACTCCGTTCAGGCTAGATGATTACGACATCCACCGTTTTGACGTGAAAGACAGGGAGACCCACAAACGTTTTTACCCCTACTTCAAGAACCGTGGCATCGACATCTTCACACAACGGGCTTTTGCCGACCATTTCTTTCTGGCTACCAGACACCGTTCAGACGGTTTGGCGTATGCCAACCTTGCCTTTCCACTGGTACTTCCCAAAGAGCCGGACAAGATTGCAGGACTGGAGGAACGAGGCCGTCCCAAGATGGACGGTAGCGGAAGTTACAAGGGCAAAGCCGAGGGCAGCAACAGCAGCGAGGGCTTATGGATAGCCAATTTCAGCGGTGAGCCTTTGCAAAAGGCAGGCGGCGTTGCGTGGTTTGAAAGTGCCTACGACGCAATGGCTTTCTACCAGATACACAGGAATGGCTTTCGGGACAACCCTGACCTTTCCAAGAAAAGCGTGTTCGTCTCCACGGGCGGCACTCCCACCGATATGCAGATTCGCGGTATGCTTTCCGTCACTCCGGATATAAACCACTACTTGTGTTTCGACAACGACAATGCCGGGCGTGAGTTCGTGAAAAAGTTCCAAGCCATAGCGGAATCCATGCACATCAATTCCGACCGTATAAAAGTCTTTCCCTTGATGCCCTGTTACAAGGACTGGAACGACGCCCTGCTTGGCAAGACAGGCGAGGAATACCTTGACAGCATCAAGGACGCGATTATCCCATTGGGAGCACCACTCGGTACCACAGGTATGCAACCGACAAGGAAGAAGAACACCGACAACCCAATATACACAGATAAGAGCCATGCAACAACCGATATACAGAGAGATTTCGCTACGACCGCAAACGGCACAGTTCTTCATTGACGAACTGCCCTTGCTGTTGCTTTGTCCCGTGGGACTGGTCTATGGAGGAATGGAGAACGCCCCTCTTGCATCTATCGCCACCCTCTTTGCCGTTCTCCTTTCCCTCATTTTGATTTACCGGCTTATATACCTGAAACGCATACGCTATCACGTCGGTAGCGAACAGCTGACTGCCGAGCATGGCGTGTTCCAACGCAGTATCGGTTACATCGAATTGTACCGTGTGGTGGACTTCCACGAACAGCAGAGCTTGTTGCAGCAGATTTTCGGGTTAAAGACTGTCACGGTGTTGTCTATGGACAGGACCACGCCCAAGCTGGAATTGACAGGTCTGCCCAAACGAATCAATATCGTGGATATTATCAGAGAACGTGTAGAGTTTAACAAACAACGAAAAGGAATCTATGAGATCACCAATCACTAAAATAGCGATGCTCCTATTCGGCATCATCTTGTCTGTCACGGCGAAGGCGCAGATTGTCACGACCAATCCGTTGGAATATGTGGCATTGGCAGAAGGCAACGAACTGATTCTCGGCAAAGTCAAAGACCAGATGGACGGGCAGAAGAAAACCGCCCTTTTGCAGAATACCATTGCCGCAGAGTTCGAGCAGATGCGCCAGTGGGAGAAGAAATACAACAGCTACCTTAAAATGGCAAGCGGTTTCGCATCCTCGCTGAAAGCCTGTACCCACCTGTACAATGACGGTGTGAGGATTTTTATCTCGCTATGCAAGTTGAAGAAAGCCATCAGCGACAATCCACAGGGCATTGTCGCCGCAATGAGCATGAACAACCTGTACATCGAGACCGCAACCGAACTGGTGACGGTATTCTCCCTGCTCCGTGATGCCGTGGCAAAGGGAGGCAAGGAGAATATGCTCACGGGAGCGGAACGGAGCCAGACCCTATGGGTATTGAACGACCAACTGTCCGCATTCCAAAAGAAACTCAACCTGCTTTACCTGAGCATCAGGACTTACACGATGACGGACGTGTGGAACAACGTGACGGCAGGTATGCTGGACAGGAACAATGGTGAAGTGGCACGAATGGCAATGAACAGGTGGCGCAGGGCAGCAACGGCAAGATAAAAAGATGGAGGAAAGAGAAAATGAGACGGGCAATCTTTATCATAATCACACTGCTGTGTATAGGCGTGAAAGTCCACGCGCAGATAGACCCCACCCTTGCCGGAATGGTTCTCATCTATACCGAAAAGTCCAAGAAGACCTTGAAGAACCAAGAGAAAATCATGCTCCTGCAAACCACCGGCCACATCTGGACGAAAGAGGAGGTAGAAGCCGTCACCGACCTGCAACGGGAGTTCAATGATTATCTGGATTCATTCCGTTCGGTCATCAGTTACGCCGCACAGATATACGGCTTCTATCACGAGATAACCCATCTCACGGAAAACATGGGAGAGTTCACCGGGCAACTCAGGAAAAGTCCTGCCAATGCCGTGGCAGTAGCACTCTCCACGAACCGGAACAAGATATACCGGGAACTGATATACAACTCCGTGGAAATTGTCAATGACATACGCACGGTCTGCCTGTCAGACAACAAGATGACGGAGAAACAGCGGATGGAAATCGTGTTCGGAATCCGTCCCAAGCTGCAACTGATGAACAAAAAGCTGCGACGGCTGACCATGGCGGTGAAATACACCTCGATGGGTGACGTGTGGGCAGAAATCACGGAACGGGAACAACCCAAAGCCAACAAAGCAGAGATAGCCAGGTCTGCCATGAAACGGTGGAAACGAAGCGGAAAGGCCGGTGCTTTTTTAACATAACGAGAATATAAAAAACAAAAGATATGGGATTCTGGAGTTCATTATTAAAGACAGGCGGCAAAGCTGTCGGAGCAACAGGCAAAGCCGTTGGTGGAGCCGTATTGCACCCATCACAGACCTTGCGAGGGGCAGGAAGCGCATTGAAGACGGCAACCGTAGGAGCCGCGGCCGGATATGTCGGCTGGGAGAAACTGACCACCGACAAGAGCGTGGTGCGCATCGTGAGCGATGCCGTCATAGGAGAAGACACCACCAACGCCATCAGCGGCACGGCGAAAGCGGCTACCGAAACGGTAAACAAACTTACCGGCAAAGCCGAACAGACTTTTGACAGCGTGAGCCAGGCATCAAGTTCGCTCTCTTCCACGCTCGATGGAGCGTCCAATTTTTTAAGCGGTGTTTCCAACGGGAATGCCGAGAATATGTTAGGCAACTTTTTCAGCAACCTCGCGCATGGCAAAGTATCGGGATTAAGCATAGTCGGATTGATTGCCGGGGCATTCCTCGTGTTCGGACGTACAGGCTGGCTCGGCAAGATAGCCGGTATCTTCTTGACCATGATGATGATTGGCAACAACACCCAACGCCAGCAAGAAGCGTCCGTTACCGACAATCAGCGTCAAGCCCGTCCACAGCAGGAACAGGAGGAACAGACCCATAGCGGAGGAATGAGAAGATAAGACAGTCATAACACAATACTATTCTACAAATGAAATACACGGAAGAAATGATTCTACAGTCCCCAAGCGGCTATTGTATGCCCTTTGAGGAAGAAAAGAATAAAGAGGTAACCTTATCAAAAGGTTACGGGGAACAGAAAGATGCCGTCACTGGAGAGACTTCCTTTAATCATGGCATAGACTTCCATGCCAGTCACCGTCCTTTGGCGGCAGTGGCCAGCGGTGTCGTGTCAAGTATCGGTACGGACAAAGAGCATGGTGTATATATTGTCATACGCTACGGCAAATACGAAGTGACCTATGCGCATCTTGCTAATATATTCATCCGTTTCGGACAAAAGGTAAAAGCAGGTCAGACGGTAGCCATCAGTGGAAACGACCTTCACATGGAAGTGGCGTTTGACGGCGAGGAACTGAATCCGATAGAGTTCCTGACCATGCTTTACGGCAATATCCAGGCACTCGGCAACTCGGGACACGGTGCGGCACACGAGTTCACTCCGTTTGACGGTGAGATTAAAACCAGGTACGACCGTGACAAGGAGGAAATCGAGGAACTGATGCTCCGGTTCCTTCCCGTCTATATGGAAGACCTGTTCCGTGGCGAGTACATCGTACCCGAATATACAGAACAGTCCCTGCGTAATGTGTTCACCGTGGGAGCGGCCAAAAACTACTTCTTTGAGTCGATGCCGAGCATGGCGAACCCTTTGGGCATAGGCAGCCGTGCCTTGCCTTTGGCGGGCAAGGTACAGAATCTCCTGATAGCGGATTTTCTGAATTATCTCGCTCTCAGGCATAATGTCTATCTCTCTACCATGAGCGAGGAAGTAAAAAAAACTTCAATCCGAGGCAGTAGCCGGCAGTGGCATTATCGACCGTTGTCGGAACTGGAGATAGACGTACAGAGCTTCGATATTCCGAGAATGGTGTCCGTCTATCCCGACCGTGCCGGAGTCCGATGGTGGACGAAAGCATGGTTCAATAACCGGGAGGAAGGCGAACATTCCGTAGAAATCGACCGATGGCCGCCATCCGTTTCATTCAGGACCGGATAGAAAAGGATGAATGGCTGGAAGAGTTCTTCCCCAAGCAGATGGAGATATACCACAACGCCATAGAACAAACCAAGGAACAACTGTTGAAGCAATTGAATTATTAGAATATGGGCGAAATCAAGCATACAGCACGCTTTGCGGAGATAGAAAGGATATTCGGTGACTACTTCAATAGTCATCTTGCCCTGTCATGCGAGACACGCAGAACTATCTCAACCGCAAACAAGCGGAGGAAATGGCAGCATATTCACCAGTGCAGCCGGCATCCTCGGTTCTATGGCGACAGCGGTAATCCGATGATGGATCCGTACCAGACACTGAGAGTGACCGGGGAGTGGAACTCCAAGACCACGGAGGACTATCTGGAAATGTGCAGGGAGAAGATTGCAAACAATAAGGAGATACAGGCAGACCTCACGATAATGGCAAACGAGTGGCGTTCCGCCGTGGTGGATGAAATCGGCAGGGAAAGATATGATGAACTGTCCGGACAATTAGGTGGCGACCTCGCTTACGCATATACGGAATACCGTATCGGAGAGTTGATGACGGGCAAGATGGTCAAAGACAATATGCCCAAGTCTTCCGCTGAATACATCATGCGCAAGGCGGCACAGAACACGCTTTTCGGGCTGTCATACACATTGAACCAGTCACCGCTTGCCGCAGAAATCGAGCGACGTGGGGAAGCAGCCTACAAACCGTCCAAACTGGAAAAAGGGACAGGCAAAGTCATCGGTGCAAGCATCGACGCCATATCACTCGGCGGTGCGGGAAGCTGGGCGAGCTTCGCCAAATTTGTCGGGGCTGACCTGGCATTTTCAGCACTGACTTCCTCCAAGGACAAAACAGGAAACACAGCATCCGTTGAAGATTGCATCAGCAAGGGCGTATTCGGAAGTGAGAGGAATGTCTTTGACAGATTCCGTAAAGAAGCCAATGAAATTCGAGCCAATGACAATCCTTATATCATCGCCACCAATGAACGGCTGACCAAGAAGATTCCCGTACAGGGTTTTGATTTCAGGGAGTTGATGAGCCATAACGCCCAAGCGAAAATGCCGTTTGATTTTATTGCCGGCCAAAAGATAAAAGATGAGCGATACAGGGATATTCCGATGGTCATCGCTCCGGAATACATGGAAACTTATTTGCAGGATATGGAGAAGAAAGAAGAGGTTAAAGGTCAATCCGCGCTTGCAAACAATCCGGGACAATCGGGAAACACCCATACCTCACAATCCGTCCAACAAGCCAATGAAACGGAAACGGCGGAAGAATCAAGGGAAGATACAGCCATTGAATCAGGACAGAACCGACAGGCAGGACAGCAAACCGCCAATGCCAACGAAAACGGCTGGGGCGATTTTTTCTCAACCTTGGGATTGAGTGGTATGGGAGACATAAGCAAAAATTTGGGTTATGTGCTTGCCATGTTGCCGGATATTCTGGTGGGTATGTTTACGGGCAGGACAAAATCATTGGATTTGGGAGACAATGTACTGCCTATCGCCAGCATCGTCGCCGGCATATTCATTAAGAATCCTATTCTCAAATGATGATGATCGGACTGGGCGGTGCCAATTTGTTGAACAAGGCGGGACACGAGGCATTAGGATGGGAACGGAATGAAGATAACGGTTTGAATACGGGAAACCGTTCCGTCCGATACCGGGCCTATGCGGACGAACCGCTGAATCCACGGATTTCCGGTCCGATACTGCAAGGGAACAACCTTATCGCAACCATAGACCATGTACCCTGCACCATCCAGTTGCCTGAAAAAGTGGTGTCAGCTTACAATGCCGGGGCATTGCCGCTTAATACCCTTGCCAATGCCATCCTTGCCAAGAGCGACCGTACCCAACAACTGATGTCGCAGAATTACGAAGAGAAAGACAGGGAAACGATTGTGCGTACCAGAGGAATACAATAAAACAGCAACAGATATGAAAGAGAAATCACAGTTTGAGAAAAATGCCGCCGACAAACAAGTGGAACTGCTCTCCGGAGCATTAAACGGAGCGGTCAGCGCGGGCGGCCACTGGCTCAATGCCACAGGAAAGGGCTATCCCAAGTTTTATCCGGCAGGCGTGGCGGTCAGTCCGTTCAACGCCCTGTTCATGGCTCTGCACTCGGACAAGCACGGATGCAAGAGCAACCTCTTCACCTTATATAGCGAAGCAAAGGCAAGAGGCGAATCCGTCAAGGAACACGAAAAAGGAGTACCGTTCCTGTTCTATAACTGGAACAAGTACGTGAACAGGAACAATCCCAACGAGGTCATATCAAGGGACGACTACCAAAAACTTTCTCCCGAAGAGAAGAACCGATACAAAGGCGTACACAACAGGGAGATACGCACATTGTTCAATATCGACCAGACTTTGCTGCTCCACGTTGACAGACAAGCATACGATGACGCATTGGCAAAATACGGCAACAGTGTCGAGCAAGGATTCGGAGAAAAGGAATTGCGTGAGCTCAGGCCGAAATTCAATGCCTTCGTACAGTCTATTTCGAGAAATCTGGCACCGGTTCGCACGGATGGCAGCGGTGTGGCGCATTATGACAGCCAGAAAGACGCGATATATATTCCACGGCAAAAGGATTTCGCACATTACACCGATTACGCGCAGGAAACCCTTCGGCAAATCATAGCAGCCACCGGACACCAGCAACGCCTTGCCCGTGAGGGAATGGTGATGAAAAACGGGATTCCCCCAACAGAGGATGCCGTCAAGCAGGAACGCTGATTGCCGAAATCGCTTCGGGTATCAAGATGCTGGAAATGGGACTTCCGGCCCGGTTGTCGGACGAGAGTGTCAGACTGGTGGATTATTGGAACCGTGAACTGAAAGAGAACCCTTGTCTGATAGATGCCATCGAGAGCGATGTGAACAATGCGCTGGAAGTGATACGCAAAGCGGAACGGGGCGAGAAAATCGAGTATGCCACCTATCGCAACCACCGCCAGACAGAACAGCTGCGGGAGCAAATGCCCAAGCATTTCTTCGTGGCTGAAGAAATCAAGAAGCATCCCGACAAGGAAAACAAGACCATTGTCCTGGTCATTGACAAACAAGGCAAGAGTGCCGATGTGATACTCCCTGCCGGTGCATCCTTGGAGGTGAACAACGAGATCAAGGGAATGAGCAAACAGCGCATACAAAGCGCATTGGAGAAAAGCGGCATTGAAAACGTGCGTTTCTATAATCCGGACGGTGCGTTGGCTACCGTCCCGATGACCGTTACTTCGCCGAAAAGCAGATAGAGGTGGCGCGTCTGAAAAACTGGGCATTGGAAACACTCTCCACCATCGATGCGCACCCTGCGGTGAAGCAAGCTGACAAACCCTGGTTTGAGAAGATACAGATGGTACAGGATGACAAGAACCGCTGGGCTTTGTTCATCAAACCGGAAGGAAAAGCCGGTTACAGCGTCTATCCTGAAAGGATGACTGAACCGTTTCTTCACCACGCTGAAACAGTCATTGGATAATATAGACAAGGTGCGTGGAGAACTGGCCAGAAAATACTATGCCCTTGCCGAGAGCAAGCCGGATCTAAAAGTTGACCTGTTCCACACGGCAGATGAAAGCATTGACTTGAACCGCATACAACGAGTGGCCGTGTTCAAGACAAAGAACGGGGCGACACTCTGCGCTCCCACCATTGACAACCAGAAACCGCAGCCCCGAAGCGTCACACCACAGCAATGGCAACGGATGTGGGTCGCCGAGGACAGGAACAGTTTCAAACAACATCTGGCGGCAACGCTTTTCGCGGACGTGCTGAACAAGAGCCAGGCACAGGAACAGACCTCTTCCGAAAAACAGGAGTCGGAAGTGGAAACGAAAATCAGCCGTGACGAGGAAATCAAGCACGACCGGCCTAAAGAGAAAGTTGAAGAAGAGGAAGAGGTATCAAAAGGAATGCACCGATAAACAGACAAAGCAATGAGCAAGAATAAAGAATATGCGGAGAAATACGCCGAGTTTGCGATGGAACAGATGCGCAAATACGGCATCCCGGCTTCCGTGACCTTGGCACAGGGCATACTGGAGAGCAGCAACGGGCAAAGCCGTCTGTCTCTGAACGAGAACAACCATTTTGGTATCAAAGCCACTCCGGGATGGATTGCGCAAGGTGGCAAATACGGTATTTACACCGATGACAAGCCCAACGAGAAGTTTTGCAGCTACGACAGCGTGGGCGATTCTTACGAGCATCACTCCAAATTCCTTGTAGAGAACAAACGGTACGCGGAATGTTTTGACCTGTCTCCTGACGATTACAAGGGTTGGACGGAAGGACTTGCCAAGGCCGGGTATGCAAGTGGCGGCAATTATGCCAAAGTCTGCAAAAAATCATTGAAGCAAACGGGCTGCAGAAGTATGACCGGATGGTCATGGCAGAAATGAAGGCAAAAGGATTGGAAACAGGAACCGGACAAGCGGTTACGACAAACGCCTATTCATTCCCGGTCGAGCGCGAAGAGTTCCTGTTTGTCACTTCACCGTTCGGAATGCGTACCGACCCATGAATGCTGACAAGCTGCAAATGCACAAGGGTATGGACATCCGCTGTAAGGGCGATGCGGTACTGGCGACTGAGAACAACGGCAAGGTGGTGGCGGTAAACCAAAATGCCAAAACTGCCGGAGGCAAGTCCGTAACCATTGAATACGAGAGGGCTGACGGAAGCAAGATACAGAACACTTATATGCACCTGTCCTCTGTTGATGTCAAGGTGGGTGATATGGTGCAAGCCGGACAGAGACTCGGTGTTTCAGGGAATACCGGGACACGGACTACCGGCGAGCACCTGCATTTCGGAGTGGCACAGATTACCGCTGACGGACAAAAACGAGACATTGATCCCGCAATCTATCTGGCAGACATTGCCCAAAAGGGAAACATCAAGTTGCAAGCCTTGCATAATGGCAACGACCTGTTGGCTAAATACAAAACGGAGGTTACTGCCACTCCCCAGGAAACAAAATCACAAAGTCCTGAAGAGTGGATGAAGAAACTGTTATCCTCGGAAGACAGCGGTGTCGGACTTTCAGGAACGAATGACCCGATTATGGATATGGTGGTCAAAGCCTTTTCCTCGCTGATGATGCTGGCGGTAGTCATTGACAACAAGAACGAAGAGGAACAGAAAGAAGCCATTTCTGAAATGGCAGGTAGCCGGAAGGTGGAACTGACTTCATTGTTGCCCCACATGAAAAGTTGTGCCCTTGTCATCGGAGAGAACAACAAAGCCGTATTGCAGGCAGACAACGGTATCGTGCAAGTCTCACGGGAACTCAGTACCGTTGAATTGAGCCGGCTGTCCGCCACCTTGAACAATCCGGGACTTACGGAGGAAAGCAAGCGTATGCGAGTGGCAGGAATGGTCAATGCCATTGTGTTGTCACAACAGGCATCCCAGAACTTCGAGCAGGGAATGTCGGAACAGCAGAGCCAGAACGAACAAATCAGAAGATAATGAAACGCGTGATGATGGAAATAGGATTGTTGGTCGTCGGGCTGTCCTTTGCAGGACTGCACACCCTCGTATGCTACAAGCTGTTCGGCTTGGTGGCGACACTCGTGATTGTGGGTGTGCAGGTTGTCATTGCGTCAGGGATAGTCTGGATTAAAATCCGTGCGCCCGATTAAAGACGGAACGTATATGCGGGTAGTTCACATTTAATAGGATATTCCGGTCAAATGGTCTTGGTTAAAATAAAACTACAAGCAATATGATTAAATGTAATGTAACAGTGTGCGGAACCATCAGCAAGGCGGCTGTAGTGCGCACCAACAATGAGAACAAGGCTTTCACGGCATTTGCCGTAAATTGCGTGATTCCGGCAAGAAACGGTATCGACAAAACAGTGGAAATCTCTGTCGCTAAGGATGGAGAGGAGCACAATCGGGCTGACTATACCGTAGGCAAGAGAGTGGAAATTTCCGGTGTGTTGACTTTCAAGAAGCGTGGAGACAACCTCTATTTCAATATGTCGCTTCATCGGTCAACCTTACCGTGGCTTCAAACGAGGATTCCATCAAGGGCGAAATGCTCTTCCGTGGAAAGACAGGCAAGAACATCGAGGAGAAGACAGACAAGAAAGGCAAGAATTTCTTGCAGTTCTCCGCATTTTCCGCGGAAGGTCAATGACGGCTTCGAATACCTGTGGGTACGCTTCTTAGGCTTTGACCGTGAACGTGAGGAGTGGCTGCAACCGCAGACCGGCATCGAGGCCAAAGGTGAACTGGAACTGTCCGTCTATAACGACAAGCTGAACATTGCCTGCAAAGTATCGGAAATGTCGGAATATGTGAAACAGCCGTATAACCCTAACAACTGACAGTCATGGCCGGTTACAGGAAAAACAGCAATGACGGCCCGTCCGCGGAGGACAAGGCTCTTGACCTCTTTGCGGAAATGATGATCGAGCGTATCGAGACCATCAGCAAGGACTGGACGAAACCATGGATTACCGAAGGCAGCTTAGGGTGGCCGAAGAATCTGTCCGGACGTGAGTACAATGGGATGAACGCGCTCATGTTGCTTCTCCATTGCGAGAACGAGGGCTACAAGATACCGCGTTTCTGTACCTTTGACTGCGTGCAACGGATGAACAAACCGTCCGAAAAGCAGGCAAAGGAGGGTGTAGAACTGCAAGAGTTTCAGTGAACAAGGGCGAAAAATCCTTCCCCGTGATGCTCACTACCTTTACCTGCATCCACAAGGAGACCAAGGAGAAGATCAAGTATGACGATTTTAAGAAACTCTCCGATGAAGAGAAGAAGATGTACAATGTATATCCGAAGATGCAGGTCTTTCGGGTCTTTAACGTGTCCCAGACCAATCTTCAGGAAGCCCGTCCGGAGCTTTGGAACAAGCTAGCAAATGGGGATGCCGTAAAATTGGACGAGAGCGAGAAGATGTCTTTTGAACCGATAGATGTGATGATCCGTGATAACCGTTGGATTTGCCCCATCAAGCCGATGCACCAGGACAAGGCATACTTTTCCATTTCCAAGAACGAGATTGTGGTTCCCGAAAAATCCCAGTTCAAGGACGGCGAATCCTATTATGGTACTCTTTGGCATGAGATGACCCACAGCACGGGCATCGAGGGGCAACTCGACCGTATCAAACCGTCCGGTTTCGGTTCGGACGAATACGCCCGTGAGGAACTGGTGGCAGAATTGGGCAGCGCATTGGTGGCACAGCGTTACGGTATGAGCAAGGCATTGAAAGAAGAGAGCTGTGCTTATCTGAAATCCTGGCTGGACCACTTGAAGGAATCGCCCCAGTTTATCAAGACCACACTTCTGGATGTAAAAAGGGCTACCTCGCTCGTTACGCAGAATGTGGATAAAATAGTGCAGGAATTGGAACAGAAAAGCAAGGTGCAGCATGATAACGGACAGCGGAATGAGGTCAAACAGTCCGTACCCGAAAGAAAGGTGTTCTACTCTTCCGTAGCCTATCTGCAATCCTCCGATGACACCTCACGGCTGGATGCGCTTCGGGAGAAAGGCGATTATGAGGGATTGCTCCGGCTTGCCAAGGAGTATTATGACGGTGATGGAATCAACGAGCAATATACCTTTGTCTCTCCTCGCCAGAACAAGGGTGATGATCTGCTGATAGAAGACAAGGATTTTGCCGTGATCTATAACAACAGCGTGGGAGGAACTTACGAGGTGATGCTGAAATACTCGGAGCAGGAAATCCGTGACCATATTATACGGTATGGTGTCCGGCTGGCAAGCAGTGACATAAAAGAGGTTGCCAAAGACATGGCGGCCGAGCAGTTCTCTGCGATAACAAAGCAGCGTACTCCTGTCCTTGAAATGCCAAACGGAGATATTCTCCATATCGGGTATAACAGGGATGACGACACCCTTGATGTCGGCACGGCGACCAATGCCGGACTTGCCGTCAGCCATAGTTTCCTATACGACCACGACAATTCGCTCGATTCCAATCTCCAATCCGTCAATGAAAAGCTGAATGAAATGGAGCAATATCAAAAAGAGGAGGTGGAATACAGTGGCGGGATGCACCGCTGAGTATAAAGTCTGCTATCTGTTCTGTTCAGCCGTAGAGAGTCGTCCTCTCTGCGCTGAATTGGTTTAGTCCCACTGATAAGTCCTACTTACACAAAAAAGAGAGATTTTTCACCTTAATTAGTCGCAAAATATCGGCACTATTCTGAATTAGTGCCGAAAATTTGTTACCTTTGCAGTCGAAGAAAGGAATAATAATCACATGAGCAACGAGACGACAACATTCATACTTGACTATGCTGAAGTTCATCATGACTTTAGTTTAGGAGATTTGTTTGCCTATCTACAAGAGAAGACAGGCATCAAAAAGTCTTCTTTGTCCTGGTATCTGTTCAAGCTCGTGAATGAAAATGTACTGGTCAGAACCGGGCGGGGAACGTATGCCAAAGTGATGAAGCAGGTCTTTTCACCCAAACCGATAGAGGAAGTGAAGGAGGTTTACGGTTTGTTGCAATCGGATTTTCCGTTTGCGAAATTCTGTGTTTATCAAGGGGACATCATAGCCCCTTTGCAACATCACCTTTCATCCAACCGCATCATCTACGTGGAAACGGACAGGGACTCGGCAGAAACCGTTTTCAATTTTCTGAAAGACAAGAACCACGATGTTTACCTACGACCGGACAAAAATATGATATACCGGTATGTGGATATGGACAGCCGTGTCATTTTCGTAAAAAAATCTTGTTTCGGAAGCTCCCTTGCAAGAAGTATCCGGCGTGCCTATGCCCACGTTGGAAAAACTGTTAGTGGATATATTGAGAGATACGGACTTTTTCTACCTGCAAGGCAGTGAGAGTGACCGTATCATAGAAAACGCTTTTAACCTGTACACAATCAACAGGAACAGGCTTTTCAGGTATGCCGACAGGCGTAAAGTGAAGAAAGAATTATCGTCAATTTTAGAAAACTTGAACATACAATGATAAAGAAAGAGTGTTTTACGACAGAATGGATTGAACAGGTTGCATCCGAACTGCACTACAATGACAAGAACCTCATAGAGAAAGTAATCCGTGCCTTGTCTCTGCTTGAAATGTTGGTTAAAGCCGGGTGTCCTCTCGTCTTCAAGGGTGGCACGGCACTTATGCTCATCCTTGGGAAATCCGCCCATCGTCTGTCAATCGACATTGATGTCATCTGCCTCCCGGAACCAATATAGAGGACTATCTGAAATCGTTTGCCGATTTTGGCTTTATCAATCTGGAACTCGTGGAGCGCAAGCAAAGGGACGATGCGGACATACCTAAAAGCCATTCCAAGTTTTTCTATCAGATAGCTTACCGGAACGACACGGACGCCCAATCCTATATCCTGCTGGACGTATTGTACGAGGACATTCATTATTTCCAAACCCGGCAAATAGCCATTGATTGCCCGTTCATACGGCTGGAGGAAGAACCGTTAATGGTGACTGTTCCGTCCGCAGAAGTATATTTAGGGGATAAACTGACAGCTTTCGCTCCCAACACTACCGGAATACCTTATTACAAGAACGGCAGGTCCTGTTCGATGGAGATAGCCAAGCAACTTTATGACGTGGGGCGGTTGTTTGAAAATGTTTCAGGATTGCAGATTACCGCAGAGGCTTTCCGCAAGATTGCGGTAGTCGAACTCTCGTACCGGTCTTGGGAACGGATATCGGACAGGTCTTCAACGACATCCGTCAGACGGCACTCTGTATCTCCACACGAGGTAAATCCGGAGAAGGTGATTTCAACTTGATACAAGACGGAATCATCCGTGTAAAGTCATTTATGTACAAACAACGGTATCTGATAGACAATGCTATTATTGATGCGGCACGGGCGGCTTATTTAGCCACGCTGATTGAAAAGGGAGTCACAGAAGTGGAACGCTATTCAAACAATCCGGTTGACATCAAGGATTTGGTTATTCGACCTTCGCTGACCAACAAACTGAACAAGTTGAAAAGCAATCTACCGGAAGCCTTCTATTATTGGGCAAAGACGAGTGAACTGTTGGAAGTATGATTTTTTGCAAACAGCACGAAGGCTATTCCGCGCATAATTCACGGTCAATATGAACGAAAGGCTGGTATTTGTAATCCTGCTCGGTGTTATCAGTGTCCTATGGTATATCGTTGGATATTGGCGGCGGAAAGCCGGAGAAACGGCGTTTTTAGCTGCGCAAAAGACCGAGAAGGAGGATGAACGTGACCGTTTATGCCGTTTGGCGGTAAGAGCCGGTCATCGGGATGCTTGTCGTATGTTCTGTTGTTTACATCCGGATTTATTCAAAGAACAGCCACCACTCAAACCATTCAAATTGCACGGTACAAAAGTAGTATTCTATGGGCAATATTATCCGTCCCGGTACAAACCGTTTCTCAACGATGATCAGCAGGCGTTCTGCCATTCAGTCTATGAGTCAAGGAGGGAAAATACACGGCATTGAGTTTTTCAAATCTTGCATGAACGCCTTACAAATGGATGACCACCATTTTCATATCATGTTCATGCCTTGTAGCGATGAGTTCAAATATATCCAGCGATTCAAGCGTTTGAACTGGTATGTCTGTACCCATTGTCCGGATCTGACATCAGGATTATACGATGTTGACGTGTTCGAGCCTCGTGAATGTTTGCATGAAGCCAAAGGTTATGAGAATCGAATACTTGAACGGAATTACCGAATCACAGGAGATATAAAAGGGAAAGATGTTATTATTGTTGACGATGTACTGACTACCGGGCAAAGTATGACCGACTACAAGGAGGAGATAGAACGGTGCGGTGGCAAGGTGGTAGCTGCCATTTTCTATGGCAAGACTATCACTTGCCGCATCCGCTGATTGTCAAATTGGAGGTGTGGGGTGACTATATTACCCGCTTTTCCAAATCAAATTAGTCTCTTTCTTTGCGGTTGGATTGTTGTAGCTATATAGTCAGTCAATATCATAGCCTATCACGTATTCATCGTTGATAAGCAGATAGTAATAGCCGTTGCCACAATTCCGGTATTCTTTGCTGAAGCCTGCCGACATATCGCCATTGTCCCGTGGCTCACACCAAAGCGTTCCGTCATAACCGCAAAATCAAAGCGAACAAGTGAAAAACTCTCTTTGTTCTTCATCGCCTCTCTGAAACGCTGCATAGATGCCGTCCCACAATATTTTTCGATAGTGGCAAGCCAATACATTTGCCGTCAATGCGTGTTCCGGTCGTGATGTGGTTCTCGTAAGGGATTTATCCAAATCCGCATTTGCGATGTCACGAAGCCAGGAACTTGTATGTGTGGCAAGCCGGGCAAGTTTCTGATATTTCAGAATGAGTTTCCTGTCCGTATTCGCCTCCTGCTCTTGCGAGGGATAGTATATCTGCTCGATGCTTGACCAATCTGTGAATACATAACCTTTTGTCCTTTTGCCGGGCGCGATAATGCCAATAATACCCCTGTCCCGATTGATGAACAAGCGTCTGCGTTTTCCTGCAATCCTCACATATAGAGACGAAGGATTGGTTTCGTTGCGAAGATAGCTCTCCGCAGGATGAATAGTTGTCGTTTCCATATCCGTATCTATTTTTCAATATTTATTTTACCCGTCCTTACCTGTACTCCGTTACGGTAGAGTGTGATTTCTCCGGGCTTGAAGCCCATTCTCCGAAGCTATGTATCTGATATAATCCCGATAATTCTCGCCTGAAAATTTGCCGCACAAGTTGTTGAAAAACATAGGTATTGAAAACCCAATCCTCTCCCGACAACACCACCTTGCCGTTTTGTCTGATTTCGTCTAACATACCAATTTCCAATTTTCATCGTCAATGGTAAGTTTGTTCATTTCCCAATCATACTCCACTTCCGGTGCATTGGTATAGGGGAAATTGATGGCGTAGCGATTTGTCCGTAGGAACAATGAAGCGGTGTAACACATATTTCCCTGCCAAAATAAAGGTTCGGTGTGCAGTATTTTCGCCAGTTAAAGCGGTCTGCAAGGATGTTCCTGCAAAGTCTTCTGTAATATGATTTGTCCGATAAAGTCATAGTTGTAGCCATTAGATAAATTCAACTTCAAGTGCTTGCAGCAACTCGTATATCTGTTCTTCGGTTTCTTCCATATCCGACACAATATCCTTGATATGATAAGGTGCGCCATTTCTGCCGTGTCCGTCATCGCCAATCCATAAATAGGCTTCATAATCTGGGTCAAAGTCCTCGTAATATCGCTTCATACCGGCAATAAGCGTGTCGATGTCTTCATCCTGCATATCGGCATTGAAATTGAAATCCTGCCCGTATTTGGTGTAGCGTTGAAACTCAAATTGTATGCTTGTCTTGTTTTCGTCTTCAACGCTTATGCTCCAGCCTTTTTCTTGGGCAATGTCCGTTACTTTCCGTATCTGTTCTTGGGTAGTCATACTCTTTGTTTTTTGTGGGGAGACCTCTCCAATCTCCCCACTGGTTGATTTAATCCGTTATCTCAAAATAATATTCCTGTTCCTCGTCCGACCATTCAGCGGTCATTGCATCCGCTTCCCTCCACAGTTTGTCATAAAGAATGGCTCTTTGATTGTCTCTCTCGTGCCACTGCCATATCTTGTGATTGAGGACAAGGCAAAGTTCCGTCCAATACTTGTAGTTGTCTTTCCATTCGGACTTGGCTCGCCTGTATGTGTCGGCTATGGCATTGTTCCCGAACTTGTCGGCAATGGAGAAATCCTGCCAAAAGGTGGTTATCGGCTCGTAACCGTTCAACTCTGCTATGTTCCATCTTGGGATGGCGATTTGAAGTGCTTGCATACTCATTATTGTTTATGGTTTTCGTAATACTCTTCGGGCAAATGATAGAGGTCGTTCTCTGCCAAATGGTCTATGGCTTCCGCTGCCAGACGGCACGCCCACTCGTTGCGCTGGTCATATCTTCCCTTGTGCCAGTTCTCCGCCAACTGCTCCATAAAGTAGAACATCAGTTTGGCTTTCTCGTTTACCAAATAGCGGTGGTCGTCCGCCAATGCCTTGCCCACTTTTCGGGGTGAAGCCATTTTGCCGTTCACATAGTTTGAGAACTCGTCTGCAAATCGTTTGTCGTTCTCCGATAGTTGATTGTTGTACTCCATTCTAAAGGATTTTGATGTTAAACATTTTTTTTCTTTTCCCTTTGCTTGAAGCTGTCAAACTTCGCCACTAGGATATGTTTTATGTGCGTTAAAGACTATAGGGTAAGGGAGATAAGACAAGTAAACAAACAGGGAGTTAATGAAATACCACTAATGGCACATTCGTGGAAAGCTGTCGTTAAGTCCACTGAATTGTTAGCGTAGGCGGTACTTGGCATTCTACCTCCATAGTACCTTTGCACGATAAAACAATGCCGTGTGGCGTGATGGCCGGCTCTAAGGAGAATCCTCCGATGACTATAATGGGAGATTATCCTATAAAGGTTTTAGGATATAAATTCGGCAATAGTTTTTATTTGTTGCGACATTATACAAAAGGATATATATGACGGATATTATAAAAGTTCGCATTTAAGTCCTGTATAACAGTGCTCGCTACGGTAATCAGCAAGTTACCGTAGCCACGCATAAAGCCACCTGCTACAATGTGTGTCGTAACAAGTGGCTGACGAAAAGAAAGAACAGATTAAGCGGTCATTCGCTTACGGATTTGCCGGGCGTTCTTCTGAACAAGCCGGATAATTCGGTCGTGATATTCCGTAGCCTTATTGCAAAGCCCTCTTGACTGCAATACCTTGAATGTTTCAAGGCTCAATTCAATGGTTTCAACACGCTGGTTGTCAATCCGTGCTGAAAATACCAACGACTGCGGTTTGAGATAATATTCGCATTGTCCGACACAATGATGCAGGGCGTTCCCTTCCTTGTAATAATCATCCACGCTCTCCAACACACTGACTACAATCAGTCCGTCCGTGAATGACAATCCGAAGAATTTGCTTTTTAATTCTCTGAAACGCTCCTCGCTCTCCTTTGCCTTTTTCCTTTGTTCCTCACGCTCCTCCCGTTCTTGAATAATCCTTGCCCGTTCCTGATAGCGGTCGTGTTCGGCTTTCAAGTCTAATGGGCAGACATAGTGGGCATTGTGAATGTCCTTGCCACACCTTTCAAGTAAGTGGATGTAATCTATCCAAAGAGAAATATCTGCTATATGATAGCCATTGCGTAAGACTATCTTGTAAGTGTTCCAATACAAATCAAAGTACATTGAATGTTGCAGGAAGTAGTTCAAATCAGTTTTCCTGCCTGCCTTGAACATCGTTTCGGCTCTGCTGTCTGTCAACAAGGCTTCGATAAGCCGTGTCGGTTCGATGTCAGCCAATGAGCCTTGCAATCCGTTGCGTCTTAACTTTGGAGTGGCAGAATAATATGGATAGACCTTGCAATCGGCAATCCGTCTGTACACATAGTTGTCTCTCCGTAACTCCAGAGAGCCGTCCAAAACAAAAGTATCTGCGTAATGTCCGAGTGTGCGTTTCAATGCCGTTATCTCTGTCTTGCCGTTATCATCCACCCAATAGCGTGCAATCTCCATAGAATAATACTCCGCTTTCTTGCCTTTACGGAAGTTTGCGTTCATAAGAAATACACGCTGTACCTGTAAACCGTCCTGTGTGGCAAGTGTGGAATAATACGCTTTGTCCTTGAATGTCCTGCACTTGGTGTCCAGTATCTCCAGTCTTGCACCGCAATGTGGGCAACGGCACACCTTTTCGTTGCTCTCGTTCCATTGATAACCGCAATCCATACAGGTCGTTCCTACGTTTTTGGTGCGGTATGCGTAATGCTGATACATTGACGGAATGCCCATAACTCCTGCTTCTTTGTCTGTGGCAGTAACCGTCCGTTGGCGGTTACTACCTTATGCTGTAATCTCGTTTTCGCTCTCATAGTCCTAAATCAAATAATGTTGGTTGTTCGGGTTCTTGTCTGACCGCTTTCGGGGTCGGCTTCGGTTTGCTGTTTCGCTGTTGGATTTTACGCAGTTCTTCATTTTGGTAGGCTTTGAGTGCATTCTCCCTCGCTTCGGCTTGTTCTTCGGGAGATAGTTCTACTCTATGGTTGACTATCACTCCGCAGTTGACCGCCTTTCCCACTTCTATATCATCTTCATCATAGTAGTGTTTATCACGACTCGCGATAAACACTATTATCCAAAGTAAAATATTATCAAGAGAAATGCTTTCGCATACTATGTATTTAGCTGTATCTCAGATTTACTGGTGATAATGTTTGAAGGATAAGAATATTATGCCATATTGGAAGAGTACCAACAAATTTTTCAATATGGAACAAACAAACATCAAATCACTAATCGCTACCTGTCACGAGAAGATGATAGGCGATGGCTATAGTGAGAGCACAATTGCCACGCACATGTCGAATCTTGAACGGGGTATATTCACCTACATGTCAGAGCGAGGAGAAGAGATCTATAATCCCGACATTGGAGACTCTTTTCTTGAAAGTCTTACTAGAAACACCCAATGGGAAAAGCACTATCGTTGCATCGGCATGTTGAACTCGGTGTTAAGGTATGGGCATATAATGGTAAATCGTCCTCCAAGCCAAAGGCATGAACTTCCTGGAGAAATAGGAGCAGTGGCAAAACGGCTTATTGAACTAAAGCGTTCGGAACGTGCTTCCCCGAAAACGATAGAGGTTTACCAACGCGTAATATCCCAGTTTATCGCAGTGGTTCAAATTAAAGGAGTCAAGCAAGTGGCTGAGATCACAGAGTCACACATCGTCAATTTCATCTCCACAAGTACAAACAGCAGGGGACAGCGACTGTATGTAATGAAGATGTTCTGCAAATATCTTTTGACGGAAGGGTATGTCAAGTATAGCCTTGGGGCATTACTTGATTCTGTAAAGACTCCACAACGGGAGAAGGTACCCTCAGTTTACAATCAGGACGAAATTGCCTCATAGAAAACTCCATTGACAGGAGCAATTTCGGAGGCAGACGTCTGTATGCGATGTTTCTGCTGGCATCAAGGCTTGGTCTGAGAGTGTCGGATATAATCCGGCTTCGCTTTGCAAATCTAGACTGGGACAAATGCACCATCTCCATCGTTCAATACAAGACAAAGCACGAGGTTGTGCTTCCGTTGCTGACAGATGTTGGGAATGCAATCATAGATTATCTTCAGGCAGAAAGACCGTCCTCGGATGATGAACATGTATTTATCTCAACGCGTCCGCCATACAAAGGAGTGTCGCGTGATACCGTATGGCTTGGATTGCAGAAGGCTATCCAACAGTCTGGTGTAAATATACAGCATCGTCGGCACGGTATCCATGCCTTCAGACATTCCCTTGCATCTCAGCTCCTGTCCAAAGAAACTCCATTGCCCATAATCAGCAGTACGTTGGGGCATATGTCCACGACAACGACCTCCAATTATTTGAGGGTGGACTTGGCGAAATTGAGATCCATATTGCTTTCGCCCTCGTTGGTTCCAGAAAGATTTTATACGCAGAAAGGAGGTATATTCTATGAGTAAAGGATATGTATTCCGTAGCGCTTTTGCCCCGTACATACTGGAGTTCTTGAAAATGAAAGGCAATCTTGTCGTCAATTCGGATGTTTACCGCCACACATTGCAGCAATGGGATGAAGCCATGCTGGAAAACGGGTTCAATGAGCTGTATGTTACAAGAGAAATGGTGTCGGCGTGGGAAAACTCTCTAAGGAATATCTGCGACAGGACATCCTATACCAAACATACCCAACTCATCCAGTTCCTCAAATACATGTGCCGACTCGGCATAGAGTGCTTTGTGCCAAGGATTCCAAAACGTCCATCAAGCATGTACACTCCCTATGTGTTCACACATGAAGAAATGTCCCGAATCATGGAAGCCATTGACAAATCGGAACAGAAAGGCTTCGTCCCAAAAGTTGCCTTATCTGCATGCCATGCCTATTCCGGCTATTGTATTCGACTGGAATGCGAATCTCAGAGGCTCTCAACATTAAGAATGGAGACGTCAACTTTCAGTCAGATTTAATTTTCTTGACAAAGACTAAGAACGGCAAGGAGAGGATAATCCCCATGAATCCGGAATTGAAAGTGGTGTTGTCACAATACTTGAAATATCGTGACATGATGCCGGTGGAAGGAATCTGCAAGCCGGAACGCCACCTGTTTGTGTCAGGAATAGGCAAGCCGTTCACGGCAACCACACCATACACTTCTTCAAAAAGATACTTCGGCAATGCGGGATAGCCCACAAAGGCAAAAACCAAGGCCCCCGGGTTCACGACCTCCGTCATACGTTCGCAGTCCATACCTTACAAAAGATGGCAACCGAAGGCGTGGATCTGTATGCCGGATTACCAGTCCTGTCAGTTCTCCTCGGCCATGCGAGTGTCAGGGAAACGGAGTGGTATCTGAGACTTACGCGTGAGTTCTATCCCGAAGTGATTGATATAATATCTTCTACAACTGGAGGCATCTTCCCGGATGTTGACAAAAACAATATGTATTATGGAAAAGGAAACTGACTTTGCCCGGCACCTCACAATTTTCTTGTCGGACTATCTGATGACAGAGCGGGGCGTTAGCCACCACACTCTTAGGAGTTATGCCTACACGTTTGACCTGATGCTGGACTATATGTTGGAGGTGAAGAAAATACCAGCAGAACGAATCGAGCTGAAACACCTTACACGTGATTGCACGACAGGGTTCTTAGACTGGCTACAGACTGAAAGGAAATGCACCGACAATACACGCAATGCACGCCTTGCTGCGATACATGCGTTTTGCAAATATCTACAATACGAGGATATTAAAAGAATCGGTTGCTGGCAACAAATAATGACAATAAAAGCCAAGCATAAAGTCTCAGGCACCATATCCTCATTGAGCATCGAAGCGATGAAAACTCTCCTTGCAGAGATACCGACTGACTCAATGCAGGGAAGACGGCATCTTGCCATATTATCATTACTTTACGAAAGTGGTGCCAGGTGCAGGAACTCATCAACCTTACTCCAAACGACTTGTCGCTGGAACTGCCCGCACATGTAACTTTGTTCGGAAAAGGCCGTAAGAAGAGGGTTGTGCCATTACAAAAGCGGCTGGTATCCATAATGAAACTGTATCTGGCCGAACATAAACTCGATTTACCGGGAAGAGAGAAAAGGCATCTCTTCTACAATAACCGTGGAGCGAAACTCTCAAACTCTGGAATAGCGCATATCATTACATTGTATGCAAACGATGTAAGGGTTAAGCACCCCGGACTTCTCCCAGATAAAATATCCCCACACTCTTTCAGGCACTCGAAAGCTATGCACCTGTTGCAGGCCGGTGTAAATCTTGTCTACATACGGGACATATTAGGTCATGCGTCCATCAAAACTACTGAAATATATGCTCGTGCAGACTCTAAGCAAAAGAGGGATGCACTTGAGAAGGCTTATGCAAACATCACCCCTGAACGCCCCGAGAAGGGAGAGTGGGAAACTAAGCCTCACATAAAAAACTGGTTAAAGCAGTTTACACGGAAGTAATATTATCCCAAGCCATTGCAGCAAGTAATGACGGTATATGCTTAATACTCAACGCTTGTTGTTATTGGCTTGGGATAATCTTGGAGTGGGGATAATAATGTACTCCAAGCGAATAAACCTCGTCATCGGTCATACCGCAACCGCCCTCTTTACAGATTGCCATTGCCTGGTTGAGTATGAATGTCACGCAATCGTCCAAATTCTTGTTCTCTTTGGCATACGATACAGCAAAGAGTTCATCGGTCTTGGCTCTTTCGTCCAGATATGCCTTAATTGCCTGCTTAAAATGTTCTGTTCCTTTCATAATGTCTGTTATTTTGCTTGATAATAGATACTTGGTTCACTTGAAACATTGTATATGTACGCTCCGCACCTTTCCAAAAGTGCTTGGTTTCCGTAGTACATCCGTTTCATTCCTTTAATACTGCCTGTGTGGTGGAAATTGGGAAATCGGCTGATATTGCACCGCTTTCCTTGTTCCTTTGTCATTCGTCTTGTCCTCATAGCGTTTAGAAATGATAGTCAATAACTCCACCGATGTAAAGTAGTTTTCCCGGCTCGAACTGGCTGACCGTCTGTAAAAACGAGTACGATTGTTCGGCATAGCCATTAACGCCATGCTCGTCCATATAAAACTGATAACCGAGGTCAAGCGGATTTTTGAGAAATTTTTCAAGTTGGTACACCGCCCCAATCCACATCATGCAGTTTTCAACGGTAACGGCTTGTGCCTTTTCTTGGATGGCTGTAACAAATTCCTTTTTCCACTTGTCCGCACCGCCATTGTATCGGATTGTGTTTTCTCCCACAAGAGTGAACATCCCTTTTGGCAATGCCTTTTCTATCAGATTGGCAATATGGAATTTGCGTTCTTCCTCGTCTATCTCCGAACAATAGTCGTAATAGTGTCCGTCCCCTTGTTCAAGGGTGTCCTCGTTCAAGTAGTTGTCCCTGTCAACTCTTGTTTCCGTGATTTGAAAAATCTTGCTGTGCATAATCTGTCTGTTTTAATCGTTGAACTTTTGTCTTTTTCTTTTCCCTTATTTTGAAGCCTTTATCGGCTTTCTTGTCGGGATCTGAATTTTACGTGCTATCAAGAGACTGAGAAAACAGAGGGATAAGACAAGTAAATGGCAGAGGAGTTGATGAAATACCCAATTTACGCCTGCCGGAAATTGCGGAAAGTTGTTGTCAAAGTCCACCAAGCATTAGCGAGCAGACCTGCATAGCGGTACTTGGCGTTCCCTCACCGCAGTACTTTGCAAAGGAAAATAGAGCCGGCAAGATGAGCCGGAGGAGTTCATGATTTGTAAAGCACAGCCTTTGTATAAGGGGCGATAAATTTGTACTATATCAAAAACAAGAGAGCCGATCCATCACGGACAGGCTCTCCCTTCAAAAGAATTGACATTTAACTAATCAATTTGAACAAAAAGAATCTTACACTTTACTATTTCATATATAGCATGACTTTGGTATGTCTGTTAGCTTCAGTGGGTACATAATTGGAAATACCTCCTTGACTGACCTTTGTTATATTTTCAACGGCCACTCCGCGCCTGCGCAACTCCGTGGCAATATAATCGGCTCTCGATGCGCTCAACTTATTGTTTATATCGGCAGTTCCAGTGGCAGCGTCAGCCGCACCTGCAACAATCACGGATAATCCGTATTTCTTTGTCACACGCGCCAGTTCATCAGATTGATCAACTGGGATTTATCGGTCAGTTGAGCCGTGCCGAGTTCAAAGAAGAAATAGACAGGTGAACCGATGCACTCGTTACCGGAACCTATAAAGGAGAGATAATCCGAATGGCTATAAATGGAAATGCTGTCATTATTCATATCCGGAGACAGCAGGGAATCGGCACCTGTGACATAGAAGCCGTTTACAACGCTACCGTCATTATTGGGTATGGCATTGACAAATTCAGACTTACTGAACAAACTGTCATTGGACAATGGAGACTTGCCATCCCAATGCCTGTTTTTCAATCTTGCCCGGAGCGAGTTCAGTCCGCTGTAATCGTTTCTCGGATAGACATTGCCCAAACTCTCCCGGTCATCAAACATCCTGCTATATTTATCAAGCAAACCCTCAATTTCCAAAATCTTCTTCAATTCGTTTATCGTTCTCATCGCCCTGTCATGTTGCCCGGTGTATCTGCGATTACTCTCCGATAGCTGTGTGGAGTAACCAATCAGCACTCGTTCTGCCGGATGTAAGGACTCGCATCAACGGCACGTTTCCAGCCGGACTTTCCAATAGTAAACGACAAGCCGACTGACACGGAGAGTATATTATCTCCGAAACGATTGGATTTGCCATAGCCGTCAAAGTCCTGGAATGTGGAAATATTGCCAATTTCCAACAATGCAGACAGCCGTTTACAGATACGGTATTGTCCCTGTACTCCGTATGAAACGGCAAACGGATTATGTCCGTTCTGCGGATTGTGCAATAGTCCCAATCCTATGTATGGAATGATTCCCCAACGAGGATTCTCCACCTTGCCATACCGACATCCAAGCACATTCCACATCAAGTCAGCATGAAAGTGATGGTAGTCATTTGTGACCAGTTCGCAGTCTTTGAACTGCCAACCTCCATAACCGATTCTTGCTCCGATCTGCGGAGTGAACCACTTGCCGAGCGATGCGGAAATAGTAGGCTTTATCCTATCAAATAAGTCGCACAACCAACAGGTTTGCCAATGAACGCACTTGCACCACCTTGAAGACTGACAAACCAGTTACCGTTCCAAGGCGATGTCACGAATACACCTTGTGGTAAGTCGGCTCCAAAGGCCGGAGCATCTGTTCGACATCCGTGTACGACTCCAGCTGTACAGTGTCCTTTGTCACAGGTGGTACAGCCGCTTTCATGTGCAGTGAACAACCCATACCTGCCACTGCCAGAATTAAATATATTTTCTTTATCATATTCAACACACTATTTTGTTTTGTTATCCATTGCAGAAAAACATATTCTGCCGATTACCTCTTTTGCTTCTTGCCGGAAGTCGGTCGCATCATTCTGCTTGCCATCATCATGCAACGCCTTGCCCACGCACGGTTGTCCTCGTCATCATCCTTTCCCCATTTAAGGTTGCTTTTGCTTCCTCCACCGCCATGCGTTTCTGCAAATGTAGTGGCATCGTTGACCATACCAAGGAAGAGGAGCGTGGCGCAGTGCATCACTTCCGCCCCTTGCTCGGTCAGGCTCTGCAACAAAGAACCGTCAAAGACGGATTGTTCCGCAGCTCCCATTTCAGCCACTCTTTCCGAATGCTCTCCAACCAATGTTTCCAGCATTACATCTTTGAGCAGCACATCCACGTTGGAATGGATTTCACGGCTGTACT
>ENA-OQJH01000071-OQJH01000071.1-human-gut-metagenome-genome-assembly--contig:-NODE-71-length-55717-cov-16.328890_pt1 | contig 55717 bp, 58 predicted proteins | sample MGYA00242597_ERZ504763 | MGnify/ENA primary metagenome ERZ504763 (study PRJEB26092, sample SAMD00036359) | human gut metagenome | host: Homo sapiens | study: EMG produced TPA metagenomics assembly of... | reverse complement strand
TATCTATAGCCACTTACTGTAGTATGATGCGGATGAAGTTTTCCATTGGCATCCCAATTTCGTAATGTCTGGGCAGATACGCCTATAATTTTTGAAAATTCATGTATAGAATAATATTTACTCAAAGAATCAACTCCTTTCAATAATATTCTACTCTAATATCTTATAACACTCAACATGTATTTATATGATTTTATAATTTATATTTAACTGTTAATAACCTCCTAAAATTCATTTGGAGATAATATGAAAAAAATAGGAAGAAAAATTAAGAACATTTCTCCTCCGCGGAGGCATTGTCCCAGGAAAAATTGGATAAATGGATATGCAAAAGTGGTTTTCCGCGGAGAATAAAAGTATTTTGAGATGCAAAAAAGACTCCAGTCATATTAACTGAAGTCTCTTTCCATTCTGATCACTTTTTGTAATCCGTCACGCTGCAGGTTGGTAATCCTTTGGTATCCCATGACATACCTGCCTTTTTCTTCCATGTCCGGCTGCCAAGCAGGAATCCGCCAGACTGCGCATCCAGAATATACCATTTGCCGCCAACTCTTACCTGATTCCACTGATGGCTTGGGTTACTTGCTTGGAGTCTGCGTGTACATATCTGCAGTCTACTCCGATTGCATCACAGAGTGCTTTCATGGCTCTGGCATATCCGGAGCATTGTGCTTCTCCATATACCAATGCACCCCAGGCGGTGTTTGCATAATTATACTGCCAGCCTTTATAAGCGTAGCTGCAGTTGCTGCGGAGATAATTATATGCAGTCAGTACCCTGTCATAGTCTGACATTCCTTTACGGATGTAATTGATCTTGAAACTCTGGACAACACTCCGGACCTGTGCCAGATGCTGCGCGTCCAGATACGGACCGTAGACGCTGCCATACTGATAATCACCTTTTACAGTTGCTGTTTTTAAGGTGATCTTTCGGGCTTTGCTTTTGGAACTGTAAATATTTTTGCCCTTTATGACTCTGTACGCCAGCACTCTGTACTGATAAGTCTTTCCGGCCTGTACATTTTTGTCAGTTGTGGAGATTACATTTCTTTTTTTGACATTTTTCAGGAATGACCACTTTCCGTTATCATATCGGTACACCCTGTAGCCGTCTGCCTGTGCGATATAGCTCCAGGAAAGATTTACGGTTTTATTGTCCGTGGAGTAACACTTGTAAAGCTCCGGTGTCTGCAGATTGGCCTTTACATCAATGATATTTGATACAATCTCCACGCTATATTCTCCGCTGTCCGGATCATACACCATGTCGCCATAGACCAGTCTGTAGGAATATTGATGTCCGGCTTTTGCCGTAGTATCTACAAAAGTCAGATTTCCCTCCACGCATGTATCATGGGAATAGCACTGTACCTTGAAATTATCCCCGTAGTTCATATACAGATTGTCACCAAGGACTTCCCAGAAGTCTCCTATTACCCTGAAACTATCCAGTTTTTCTAATTTTCCACCTTGAGATACCGGCTTTTCTGAACGATAGATGTCTATTCGATTAGAGTCTGGAGTGGCTACCTCTGCCTTAAACTGAATCTGACTTGCCTCTATAGACTTTCCGTCATATATTTTCAAGAGTTTTGTATCTTCTCTTTGCGCTGCATTTACCGTAAAACCTGTTCCGAGACATATCCATAATGTCATTATTATCAGCAAAAATATTGATTTCTGTATAAATGAGTTTTGTTTTCTTTCTTCTAATTTCATGGTTTTCCCTCTTTTATTTTGATGTAATTCCTTGAGAATGCCCGGTAGATACAACTTAGGCTTGAAAAGGATTCATGTCCTGCAACGACCAGACAGAAATTACATTCCTAATTTCTGTTTGGTATTTGAAAGTTCTTTTCTTATTAAGTTGTTATTTGATGACTGAGCAAAGCTATACCATGTAGCGTTTGCATGATATTTCTTGTAATAAGTTTCATACATATTTCCTGAGGTTTTCTTGCCGTCCATATACCAGTCTCCTTCCATTGCATCCCCCTTCCATATGAACTTGTGGACCAGTCCAACAGACCCATCTTTTTGGTTCCATAGTAATAATTATCCCCACACGCATTACCAGTTAGCTCTAACAGATATTTTCCGTTGTATTTACATATACCCAAACCTCCAAAATATGGCATATTGTTTCCAGACCATGAAATACGTGAGGTAACCCGTTTTGCAGATTTTCCGCCATACTTCCACAATTCTACATGATATTGAACTTTGTCTTTGTTATACCTTTCTGTTTGGTATGTCAGGATAAGTTCGTTGATGCCGTCATTATTGAAATCCAACAATTTGGCATAGCATAGTCCCGTCCAAAACTGTTTCTGCTCATTTAATTGAGCTTCCCCATATTTTTTCTCATAACTTTGTATCAGATTCCGGTAAGCTGAAGTTGGATCTTTGATATTTCCTTCTTTTTTGACCGTTACCTTGCAGACGAGATTGTAAGTATCGCCATACTGTTTAACTTTACACCTGATATAAGTTGTACCGGCTTTTTTTGCCTGGATCTCGCCGGAAGAATTGACTTTTGCTACCTTCTTGTTATCAGAAGAATACTTTACGTTTGACAAATAACTGATGCCTGTACAAGGGAACTCTTTTTTCTCCTTTACTTTCAGTGTGATCTTTGTGGTATCCGTATCCGGCTTCAGGGATGCAAGTTTTACTTTCTTTTTCGTCCAGAAAAATACAAAGGGAACCATATGCAATAATCAATGCATCCGCATCTGCGAACGCCTGATAATCATAAACTACATTGAACTGATAATCATAATCATCTTCCGTATCTTCGCCAAAATAAGATTTATAGTAATAACTACTGTGAATCCCAAGAAAAACAGAACATTTACGTCCATAGACTTAGCTGCATGAAAAATACCCTGCATCAGATTCATCGTATGCGGTGAATTTGCATTTCCGATCATTACACCAATCGTATACCTTTTCTCCATACGTATGCTCCCTTTCCACAAGTCTTTGTTTTCGTTTTATTTTACAATTTTTTTTGCCATCATTCAATATATTTTAGTTGTTTTTACCAAATTATTTAAATATCTGCAACCCCTTTCCCGTTTACAGGACTCTACGCCTCATGCGGAGCACTATATATCACAGGTACATTACGAAGTAATTTCCTGCGACATACAAAAATTACCGCCAGGTCTATTTCAATCCGCGGTAATTTTTATTTTCTGTTATTCAGATTTCATGATCAGTAGATTGTCACTGCCATAATTATATATACAAGAATAGATACCAGACAGTACATGGAGTTTGTTGTGGAAACATAAGCGCTTCCTTCTTCATCTTTCATAAAAGTCTGCATACTGAATGTGGCCGGTGCTGACATATAACTGATAATTGCAAGATTGACCAGCCGATCATCACCTACCAGATAATGTACAGCAACAAGAACTCCTGCGATCATCACTGCCTGAAGCAATACACGTAAGATGATCGTGGCAATGCATGGCTTTAATAATTTCGCATTCAGTTCCATGCTGTATCCCACTACCAGTAAAATAATGGCAGTCACAGATGTGGTGAGAATATTTTCCACACTCTGGTACACGCTCCGAAAGGACTGTCTAAAACTGCAAGGATCACCTTCGATAATCCTGCAATAATTCCCAGGATACTTGCAATAAATGCCGGAGTCTTTAATGCACTGAAAAACAGTTTTTTCACATCAATCTTCTCACCGTTTTCCACCTGTCCCAGCATTCCCATATATACACTGAATCCAAACAGCAGTCCGGCAATATCCAGAACTGCAATACGGGAAAGATTTTCACTGCCACAGAGGCTTGTATATAACGGATAGGCCATAAGTCCCCCTTCATATACGCTTACCATAAACGGTAGATATTTCTGATAGGTTCCTTTCAGAAATGGCTTCAGCAAAAAGCCCAGACCAAAGGATACTACCAGCATTACAAACATGATCAAAATCAGGATTCCGGTTTCTTTATTATATTCCGCTGTTGCCAGAGCATGAAAAATAGCAACCGGAAGCATAACATTCGTTACAAGCACCTTCATGTTATTGATTCCGTCTCTGGTCAGAATCTTCCATTTTCTGCACAGCATACCGACCACGATCATAACCAGTACAGGCAGAACAATTTCTAATACATTCACTTTTTTACTCCTCCTAATATATAACTCAGCTTTGTTTATTGTAACTCAAAAAACCATTTTTCGCCACCTATACTTTCTGTTGTATTTTCACTTTTTTGCAGTTATAATTTTATGTGAATTTACGAAAAAAAAAGGAGAACTCAAATGAATACTTTCAGCATTCTGACTGCTCAGATCGGAATGTTCGTGATCTACATGCTTGCAGGCGTGATCCTGATCCGCACACGGGTTATGAACAGAGAAAATCTTGAAGTCATTTCAAAATTTGTAATAAAACTGGCGCTTCCTGTAATGATTTTTATCAATACTGTAAACGGAGTGGAACGTAAAACTCTTTTTCATTCACTGAGCATTTTTCTGATTGCGGGAATTATGTATATATGTCTGTTTTTACTCAGCTACATATCTGGTATTTTTTTTCATCTGCATGGTAACCACAGGCAGCTTTACAGTGCCATGAGCGTATTCGGAAATGTGGGATTTATGGGTATTCCCATAGTAACCAGTATTTATCCGGAAAACGGTATGCTCTACATCTGTGTATTTACCATTATTGATCAGCTCATGCTGTGGACAGCAGGTGTACGCCTTACTTCAGGTACAGACAGTCAAAAAAACCGTTTTGATTTCCGGAAGCTGATCAATCCTGTTACTGTTTCCATCCTTCTTGCTGTGATCTGTGTGCTGACAGGAATCCGGCTTCCTGATGTTCTGAACAATTCCCTTCAGAAAATCGGCCAGACCGCCACACCTCTCGCAATGATCTATCTTGGCGGTGTTTTCGCCTGTATCGATGTACTGAAAAATATCCGGAGACTGGATTATTATGGAATTGTCATCCTAAAAATGCTTTTGTTTCCGCTTTTCTTCTATGTATTACTTGGATATCTTCCGGTTTCTTCAGAAATCCGCACTACCATGGCTCTGACTTCTGCAATGCCAGTTATGTCCTCTGTGGTAATGATGGCAAATGCCTACGGATCAGATGGCGATTATGCAATGGGTGGAATTCTTGTTACAACTATCTGTTCTGTTTTTACACTTCCATTTATTTACTGGATTTTTCATTTTATCGGATGATTTAAATATAATACTTTTTTATAAATATTTATAATTTCATTTATAAAAAGTGTGGTATACCAACTCTACGACAGCGCTTTCCGCATTCTGGATATCCGCAACAATCTTCTGGAGAATTTCACCGGTTCCAGAAAGCAGATCATTGATCTGGCAGCCTCCACCATTCCTTCTTCTTATCTCCTTCCTGAACTTCTCGCAGGTTTTGGCAGAATGTATCCTGATGTATATTTCCATTCCTGGCAGACAGACAGTTCCGGCGCTATTAACCGTGTACTGGATGGGACCGTAGATCTGGCTTTGACAGGACAGAATACAGGAGACGACAGCTGTGTATTTATTCCCTTCTGTCAGGATAATATGGTGATTGCTACCCCTGTGAATGATCATTATTTAAACTTAAAACAAAAAGAACAACCTGTTGTTTTTCAGGACTTTATCAAGGATCCTGTTATCATCAGGGAAAAAGGCTCCGGAACCAAAAAGGAAATGGATATTTTTCTGGAAAATGCCGGTATTGAACCTTCCAGTCTGAATGTAGTAGCCCGCATGAATGACCTGGAATCAATCAAAAAATCTATTGTAAACGGGCTTGGATTTTCCATTCTTTCTGCCAGATCTGTCGTTGACCTGCAAAAAACAAAGCAGATTCTTCTGTTTCCATTAGAAGAATCTGCTCACAAACGCAGTTTTTATATTGTTTACAGTAAAAACAGAATTCTGAAATCCCATGTACGCCAGTTCATTCACTATGTAAAAGAATACTATCAGACAGTCTGATTAATATTCTGATATTTTTTTGGCATCCAATTTCCCTTCCATGCATAGATAAGCATGAGTACCATTCCTACAGCCCATGAAACAGGATACAGTACATATATAATATCAATGCTGGTAAAATGTGGAACCACAAACTGAATCCACAGAATACGGAACAGGCATAATGCAAGCAGCATCACTACCATGGGAGGTACCGTCTTTCCTGTTCCGCGAATGGTTCCTGCCAGGGAATGCATAATTCCCAGAAGGAAATAGAACGGGCAGAAATATTTCATTGCCTGTGCCCCATAATAGATTACTTCTTTATCACTGCTGAAAATCCCTATGATCGGTCTGGAAAAGGTCAGCAGGAGAATTCCTGTCACGATCGTATAAAGCACGCTCATTCCAAGAGTTACTCTCAATCCTTTCCTGATTCTGTCTGTTTTTCCCGCACCATAGTTCTGACCGGTAAAAGTCGTTGCTGCCATACTAAAACTCATTACCGGCAGAATGTTAAACCCATCTACTTTCAGGTATGCACCAAAACCCGCCATTGCACTGGCTCCGAATCCATTGACACCAGATTGTACCAGTACATTTGAAAAGGAGATTACCGTGTTTTGAATTGCAGTCGCAGACCTACCTGGATAATCCGTCCTGCCATTGTTCTATCAATGGAAAGTTTCTTCGGATTTATGCGGTAAATATCCGGAACTCTCATCAAAAACCATAATGCAAAAATGCAGGAAAGTACCTGGCTGATATCTGTTGCAATTGCAGCACCCTCGACTCCCATGTGCATTCCGCCGATAAGCCATAAATCCAGAAAAATATTGGAAAACGAAGCTACTGCCAGATACATCAGCGAACGTCTGGAGTTACCTACTGCATTCAGGATCCCCGCTGCCATATTATAGATGACATTAAAAACCAGTCCATAAGAATAAATTCTCAAATACAGAACTGACTGATTCATTACTTCTTCCGGAGTTCTCATCCACCTGAGAATTGCAGGTGAAAATACAATTCCAGCGATAGTAAGAACAATTCCCAGAATAAGCGCAAGCATCAAGGCTGTATGTGCAGAACGCTGAACGCCATTCTCATCTCCTGCTCCATAAAACTGGGATACAATAACTCCCGCACCTGCAGATGCCCCCATACTGAATGCAATCAGCAGACAAATCAGCGACGTACTGGAACCAACTGCAGCCAGTGCATTGCTGCCCACAAAATTTCCTACAATAATTGAGTCCACTGTATTGTACATCTGTTGGAGCAGATTTCCCAGTATCAATGGAATAGAAAACAGAAGGATCTGTCTCCAGATGGTCCCTTCTGTCATGGTACTGATCGATTTTAACTTCACACTCTTACTCTTTTCATATGCTGCCACTCTCATTCCCCCATTCATATATTATTGCTGTTCACAACGCGTCCGGCAGCACCCTTCGGCATTCCTATTATAAAATATTTTATATAAAAATCAAGCCGCCACTATTTATAGCATTGCATTTCCTGTCAGTTTACTGTACAATACTTTTATATTGTAAAGTACGAAACAGGAGGTAATTTATTATGGCTTTTGATATCACACCTTATGTAGATATGTCCCCAAAGAAAGTTCGTGAACTGATCCGCAAGGGAGTTATTGATTTCCCCACTGCAGGAATGTGCCGTGGCTATGCGCAGGCAAATATGGATGCCGGCATCAGCAGTATGACTGCCAGCATCAGCATTGTCAGGAATGAAATTCTTTTTCTTTTCATGTAATTAAAGCCTCCTTTTATCGTGCGTTTTCCAATTCTCTCTCAATCCATGTCATGATCACATCGACAAGATACTCCTGCTGCACCTGACTCAACTCCCGGCCGGTTGTATCTTGTGCCATTTACGGATGCATTCCCGGCAGCAGGTCGCAGTTGCATGCTGTGCGATGAATACCGGATGTCCGCGCATGGGTGTCTGCTTCCCATCATTGGGGATATATGCAGGAGCCTCCCGTTTTGTAATGAAATCCTCTGCGTGTTTCCGGATCGTATCCAGTCCTTTTTCATGAATATAATCAATATCATTCTGCTTAAGATGAAATCTGCTCCGAAATCTGGAGTTTCCAAGTCTCTCGAACAGTTGCTTGTACATTCATCCTTTGTCATTAAAACTCACCGCTTTCTATGAAAACAGACTCTGCTGTTCATATTCCGTCTGCCGGTTAAGCAGAGCTGGTGTCTGGTGCAGAAGTACAGACATTTTGTTATTATCAAACCAGTCTGTTATTTGTCCCCTTTCCAGGATCAAAGGCATGCGATCATGGACTTTTTCATAGAACTATTAGCTGTGGTAGTCAGGATCACAAATCTTCGTTCATTCTCAAACCAGTCACAGAACCCTGCCATGTACAGCACAGAGGAATCAGGTCTGGTAAAGGAACTCTTTTCTTTCAGGGAATTCCATTCGTAGAACCCGCCTGCCGGAATCAACAGCCGGTGATATAAGATTCCGTTCTGAAAAGAAGGTTTATCCATGACAGTTTCCACCCTTGCATTGATGACCGGATTTTTGCCTTTTGACAGGGGATATCCCCATCTGCATATACCCAGTTCCAGTCCATGTTCTGACTGTCCAATGACCGGTGCGACATCGGTCGGACGGATATCTCCTTGTGTCAGCCGAATCCTCCCATCTATGTTCTGTACCACTCTGGAAATCTCCTCCATCATATTGGGATCTATATAATATCTGCTGCACATATTCTCTCCTATTTTAGAATCTTTCTTATCTGCGTATCCGCGGCTTCTGGATAAAGCTGTTTCATATGATCAACAATTTTTCCCCAGGATGTCCGCGGATCTTCCTTATAACAGGAAGTAACATGGTCATATCCATAAATGTGTTCCGGAGAAGAATACACAGCCACATCCCAGCCGTACTCCACGCCTTTTTGATTGATCCTTTTCCGAAAGTCGCAGTTACGCAGATATGTCTGCATCATAAGGCTGGTAATGGCTCCGTCAAATCCCTTTTCGCCATCTTTTCCAAATCCAGCCAATTTTTTCAATTCGTAGGAGTAGATTTCTGCATCATTTCCCATAAAATGATCCATAATATTCTTATGTTTGATCGGTGCTTTTTCATCCTCAAACAGAGCATCAAAATCATAGCCGTCCCTGCGGTAGTTGGCAAATACCGGCAGCCATTTTTTGGAAATAAACCCGGCTTTTTTGGCAAAGAATTTTCCGTAAAGAACATCATGTCTTTTGGCAATGGCAATCCTCCATCTCCACGGATCCCTCACCGGATCATCAGACCACCAATATTCTGCCACTGTCCGTTCCTCCAGAGAAAACCCCGGAATTTCGTTCTTAAAAAGAGGAAGAAAACCAACCCGGTTGATATATTCGACTGCTTCATCCACATCGTGGATGCATTTCGGATCATCCCATGTTACTCCATGAATGATCCATTCCCCTGCTTCGTTTCTCATGACTTTCTCCTTTCTGTATTTTGCTGTCTTAAATATACCACACATTGACAAGGCAAGACAAAGATATATATTTTTATCGAAAAATTGATGACATTTTTGTTACTGTTCATACACAATGTCATTAACTTAAGCAATTTGCCAATACTGCATTGATGAAAATATCAGCAGAAGGATTTAATTATGATAAAAAAGGGAATATTGAGGGATTAAGATGCAATGTCTTGCTGAAATTCGGGTATAACAAAAAGACAAAATCAATATTTAATATTGAAATTTGTCTAAAGATGAAATATAGTAATATACCACCTTCTGCAATAACTGGTTTATCCACCATTTTTGTGTTAATATAAAAGTAATAAAATACATTTAAGGACAAGAAGGGTGTAAATATTATGGATATTTCAGATTTTGTTAAGAAAGCAAAAGAATATAATGTTCTTGGAATCAAAATTTCAAAAGATAATGAACTTGCAGCAGAGTGGTACAGCGAACCGGAATGCAGAAGGAATATTTATTCTGCAACAAAGAGTTTCACATCCTGTGCAGTTGGCTTTGCTGTTCAGGAAGGCTGATCGATCTTAATGAAAAACTAACAGAAGCATTTTCAGATGACTTGCCGGAGTGTATAGATGAGAACCTGAAAGAAGCAACTGTTCGTGATCTTCTTACCATGTGCCTTGGACAGGAGAAGGGCAGTCTGATGGGAGAACAACGACCTTTATATGAAGAAGATAACTGGGTAAAAATGTCTCTGGCTATTCCCTTTAAGTATAAGCCGGGTACACATTTTGTGTATAATAACGTTGGTCCCTATCTGGCAGGCATTCTTGTACAAAGACGCTCCGGCTGCGATCTGGTTTCTTACCTTACACCCAGACTTTTTGCCAAACTTGGAATAAACGTCCTACATGGGAGACTGATCCACTTGGAAACAGTTTTGGAGCCGGCGGATTATTTCTGACCCTTTCTGAACTTCACAAATTTGGACTGTTTTATCTTAATAAAGGCAAGTGGAATGGAAAACAGATACTGTCTGAGAAATGGATAGAAGAAGTACAAAGGCAGCTGATGTTGGATACTATGGTTATCTTTTCTGGCGTGGTGAATATAATTCTTTCCGGGCGGACGGAAAATACTCCCAGATATCTATGATCCTTCCGAAAAAAAACGCAGTCGTTTCGTTTGTTTCAGAATGCCGCAGGGGAGACGAACTTCTGAAGACAGTTTATGAGCTTGTCTGCGCAAAACTGTAATATCTTTTCTCCGCGGAAAAACAATCTTCTCTTTCTATAATGCTGAGTTAGTGGAGCAGAAAAGCGACGGGTTTCCCCGCCGCAATATCTCTTATACTTGGTCAACCACCATTGGTTCTGTCTCTCTGTAGAACCGCCGCTGCTCTACCCTGAAAAGCTACTCCAGTCGTGCCGGGCTGTCCAGTCGCCCTTCGTACTCCTCTTTATTCTCCGCATGTATAATAAACGGAGCAATATCTGCCTGCAGGCATTGCACAAATGCAATGATGCGGGCTACCTTATAACATGAGAAAAGCATTAAACAAGGAGACTCACGCCAAAACTATGAATCTCCTTGTTTAATAAAGGTTCGAAGTATCCCTCCGGGTATATCTAGATCTTATTTTTGATTAATCTCTGCGAATCCAGCAGCATCAATTTTTAATTCTATTTTTTCGCCTTTTTTAAGTTCTTTCCATTGAGAAAAATCCATTTCATATCTTCCTGTTTCGGTCTTACCCTTCTTTTTCTCATATGTAGCGGTCACAAAATAATGCTCTTCTTCTGCTCCTGTTCTCTGTCCGTCTTTAAGTTTCGGTTCCGGCCAAGAAGGGTTCTGATCATTGCCGGAACTTTTTGCAGTATCGACAACCGTCCATTTGTCTATTTCATAGTAATATTTTGTAGCATACACAGGCTCCTTCCGGTAGACTGGTTTTTCTACATCTTCGGTGCCAGGCATGACATCATGCCAAAAATGATTGCTGCGAAGATTCCCAGAATGAGCAGCATCCGCCTCAGCAGTGGCTTTTTCTTTGGTATATTTTGGGGGATATTTTTCTGGCAGGATTCTTTTTTCTCTTCTTTCTTTCGTTTCTTTTCCTCTTCCTGCTGCCTCATCTCGAAGTAGTTTCTCTCCGAATCTTCTTTTGTGGCACCACAGTTTTTGCAGACATTCAGATCGTCGCTGTTAAGACTGCCGCAAAGCTGCACTGCCAGTCCGGATTACGCTGATCTTTTCTGCTTCCTCCTCAGAAACATATTTAATTTCATCCGGCATATAGAATTTTGTATTTTCGTCCTGCGGATGCCCACAATCGGGACAGGTTTTTTGACCGGCTCTAATCCTTTTATTCCCACAAAACGGGCAATCCCAGAGACCTTCGATTATCTTTCCCATACAAACTCTCCTTTTCCTTCCCTCAATAACAATTTCAACAAGTATTTAGATTTCTCTTCAATTTTATAATTTTCTGCAGTTTTTTTATTTGCTCATTTATAGATTACTGTTTATTTTTCATCTCTGCTACTCTGTCCAGAAGCTGTTTCTTTAATTCTTCTACATTATCGGTCCGATATTTTAATCCTGCTGCGGAGATATGTCCTCCACCGCCAAAAGGTTTCAACAGTTCATTAACATTGATCCATTTCCCGTCTGAACGGAAAGAACATCTCCACCCGTTTTCTTCTTCCTCATACATGGTAAAACCAAGTTCAATATCGTCGCAATCGCGCAGGATCGTGCTGATACAGTGGATGTCTTCGTATGTGATATCTTTTTCGGCAATTTCCTTCTGTCCCATAATAACATAGGCAACCCGGCCATCCATCGCACGTACTGCTCCATGAAGAATATCGGCTCTTTTGTACAGAATGTCCAGGGTATCACTGTGTAAGGTTTTCATAATCCTGCCATGGTCAACTCCCATAGCCATCAGATCAGCTACTGCCTGAAAAATACCCTGGTTTGCCCTTGCCAGTCCTCCGGTATCATGCAGGATGCAAGGTAAATATAATCTGCGGCATTGGGGTACGCTTCTTTTTGGGCTGCATTTAGAAGCAGTTCGGAAGAAAGCATATGGTATACATTTTCCGCACACGCCTCAGAAACCTTTGTCCAGTTCACATCTCCGTATCCTTCATTGGAAGCGTGATGATCAATAACAATGCTGGCAGCGGCATTTTGGTAATATTCCAATCCGATCATACGCTCCAGAGTTGCATTATCACAAACTATGACACAATATTGTTTTCCGGATATATCCGGCATCTTAAAAGGAACAAATATCTTATCTTCCACGACCATCTTTTTCGGACCGCGCTCCAGCGTTTTTGCAAGGTATGGAAACACCCTGTATTGTGGATAATTGACATGGATATAGTGCGCAAGGCTCATCACCGATCCGGCAGCATCGCCATCTGGATTTAAGTGTCCCAGAATCACTACAGTGTCCAGATTGTGCGTCTGCATGGTTTCATCAAAAACAGTATCAAAATTAAAATCTGTCATTCCTATCTCCTTCGTATATCACTTCCCTGTTATATTTTAATTTTATCATCTAACAGATCAGATAGCAAGTTGTGGGCACATACAAGCCAAAACACCTCGCGGGATAGTGATATGTGAACAGTAACCCAAAATTCATTCCAGATTACATTATTTTGCGAAATTGCTATAGAACCAAAAGAGACAAAAGAGACCACTTGTCTCTTTTGGTCTCTTTTCTGTCTCTTTTAAAAAACTATAGCAATTTCGTAAGATTTCTATAGTTTTTTCAGGGTTTCTGTACTATAATGAAACCCATAAAGAGATTGTCATATCAAAAATAGTAATATAATTTTCTGCCAGAAAATCAGATCATCTCCCATCAAACTGGAAATTCAGGGAAAGTTGTTCTGATATTATTATGAAAAAGATGATCGAAGCCCAGGAAAGACAGATGTCCAGTGGTTCCCAGGGCGGACAGTACTAATCAGATAAAAGCCTCTCAGTTGAGGAACTGAAAAAAACCGATGGTGATGACTGAAAACAGTCAAATCCATCGGTTTTTCTATAAAAGCGAATTAATAAAATCAGATCATCCCTATCAGATGTACGATCAGCGCAGCCACCCAGGCAATCACACACTGCCATACCACAACACCAACAGCCCATTTGCTGCCCATTTCACGTTTGATCGAAGCGATAGCCGCCACACATGGTGTATAGAGCAAACTGAATACCAGCAGGGATGCTGCTGCCAGCGGAGTCAGTACAGAGGCAATATTTCCACTGAAAAGTACTTCCAGAGTAGATACCACGCTTTCTTTTGCCATAAATCCGCTGATAAGAGCTGTACAGATTCTCCAGTCTCCCAATCCGATCGGTTTAAATATAGGTGCCAGGACTCCCGCCACCATTGCCAGAATACTGTCTGCAGAATCTTTTACAAGATTTAAATGCAGATCAAAGCTCTGCAGGAACCAGATTATCATTGATGCAAGCAGGATAATAGAAAACGCTCTCTGCAGGAAATCTTTTGCTTTTTCCCACAAAAGCTGACCTACATTCCTTGCTCCCGGCAGCCGGTAATTGGGAAGTTCCATGACAAACGGTACGGGATCTCCCTTGAAAAGAGTTCTGTTATACAAAAATGCCGCCAGGATTCCCACCAAAATTCCAAGCAGGTAAAGACCTGCCATAATAAATCCGCCCTTCTTCGGGAAAAAAGCACTTACAAAGAAAGAATAAATCGGCAGCTTCGCAGTACAGCTCATAAATGGAGTCAGCAAAATCGTCATCTTTCTGTCACGCTCACTTATAAGTGTACGTGTGGCCATAACAGCCGGAACCGTACATCCGAATCCGATCAGCATTGGTACAATGCTTCTTCCGGAAAGGCCGATCTTACGCAGAAGTTTGTCCATCACAAAAGCAACACGTGCAACGTATCCGCTGTCTTCCATAAGAGACAGAAAGAAAAACAGGGTTACGATAATCGGCAGAAAACTGAGTACACTTCCCACACCTGTAAAAATACCGTCAATGACCAGGCTATGCATGGCACTGTTTACATTTGCTGCTGTCAGTGCTGCTTCTACCAGCGCAGAAACCTTATCAATTCCAATCTCCAGAAGCCCCTGAAGCCACGCTCCGATCACATTAAAGGTAAGATAAAATACCAGTACCATGATTCCGATGAAACAGGGAATCGCAGTATATTTTCCTGTAAGGACTTTATCAATTTTCTCACTTCTGATTCTCTCCTTACTCTCTTTTGGCTTTACAACTGTCTGTTCACACAAACGCTCAATAAAGTCAAAACGCATATCTGCGATCGCAGCGCTTCTGTCAACCTGACGCTCTGTTTCCATCTGCTGTACGATATGCTCCAGCATCTCCGTCTCATTTGTGTCCAGCTTCAGCTTCTCAAGAATCAGCGGATCTCCCTCGATTGCCTTGGTTGCTGCAAAACGGGTAGGAATATCAGCCTGCGCCGCATGATCCTCAATCAGGTGCATGACCGCATGAATACAACGGTGTACTGCACCGTCATGGTCACTCTTATCACAGAAATCCTGACGCAGTGGATGTTCCTGATATTTCGCTATATGTAACGCATGGTCAACCAGCTCATCAACCCCTTCATTCTTTGCTGCGGAAATAGGGATTACAGGTACTCCAAGCAGCGATTCCATCTTATTTACATCTATAGAACCCTGATTTCCCAGCACTTCATCCATCATGTTCATTGCAACTACCATAGGAATATCCATCTCCAGAAGCTGCATGGTCAGATACAGGTTTCTCTCAATATTGGTAGCATCCACAATGTTGATGATCGCACTTGGTTTCTCATCCAGGACAAAATTTCTGGAGACAATCTCCTCACTGCTGTAAGGGGACATGGAATAAATTCCCGGAAGGTCTGTGATTTCTGTATCCGGATGGCCTTTAATCGAACCGGTCTTACGATCCACCGTTACTCCTGGAAAGTTTCCCACATGTTGACTGGAACCTGTCAGTTGGTTAAACAGTGTAGTTTTTCCACAGTTCTGATTTCCCACCAATGCGTACGTCAGTGTAGTTCCCTCAGGCAGTGGATGTTCATCTTCTCTGGAATGATACTTTCCATCCTCTCCAAGTCCCGGATGTGCCAGGTCGCTTACAGCCTCTATTCCGGCGTGACTTCTGCTTCGCTTCGGAATCTGTTCGATTTCTATCTGCTCTGCTTCCGCAAGTCTTAATGTCAGTTCATATCCATGTACCTGTAATTCCATGGGATCTCCCATGGGTGCAAACTTCACGACTGTGACCTCAGCTCCCGGAATCATACCCATATCCAGGAAATGCTGACGCAGGCACCCTTGCCGCCAACCGACGTGATCACAGCACTTTTTCCGATTTCCAAATCTTTTAATGTCATTTTCAGTCGCTCACCTTTTGTATTTGTATTTGGTTATCATCGTCGTTATTATAGCAATCCTCGTAAATAATGCATCTTAATCCAGCCCATCAGAGTGTGAAACCCTGCGTCAGATATCTTTGCCGTGCGTCAGCACGCCTGCAGATATCTTCCTTGTCTTTCACACTCTGCTGAACTGTCTTAAATGCATTATTTACGAGGATTGCTATAGCCGATTTTTCTCAATAACCTTATGCAGATAGCTTATACTAACTGATAATTTTTGTCAAGTAGCAGGTATGTCTCAATTTTTTATAAACGAAAGCACAAAAAACTCAGATGAATTTATGTTATCATCTGAGTTTCTCAATGTCTTAACCTGACAGGTCATTAAACCTGTCTGTGATTACTTCATTATTTATTATTCTGATCATTCTCAAGTAACTGATTTATGTGATTGCCATAAGATTTGGAAATTGTTCTTATCTTTTATATGTCAGATCCACACAGAACCAGTGATATCACCGTTAATTACATAATATGCTTTGTTCTCTTCAGGTTTGATATAAATCTTAATATCTTTGAGATCTTTCTCCTTTTTACCCAGTTCGTCTGTCCAGATTCTTCTGACATTACTTAAAATATTTTTTGTATATACTTCTCTGCCCATGAACTGAATATATACGTCTGCTGTTGCTTCTTTCTTAGTGGTTCTTCTTGTTGTTTTCTTCTCGGCAGCTGTCTCTTCAGCCGGTTTCTCAGCTGTCTTAGCAGGAGCCTTCTTTGTAGTTCTTTTCGTTGTTTTTGTTGGTTTTGTTGGTTTTGCAGCAGTCTTTGTTGTTTTAGCTGTCTCTTTTTTCTCGGCTTCTTTCTCTGTTTCTGCCGGTTTTTTTTCTACAGTGTCTGCCGCTTTAGCTGTTTCTTTCTTCTCGGTTTCTTTCTCTGCTTCTGATGATTTCTTTTCTGCAGTCTTTCTTGTTCTTCTTGCTGCCGGTTTCTTTGCTGTTGTTTCTTTCTTTACAGTCTCTGTTTCAGCAGTTTCTTTCTTGTTTGCTTCTTTATTTACAGCTACTTCTTCAGCAGTTGTCTTTGCAGGAGCCTCTTTAACTTCGGTTGTCTTCGCAGTGGATGTGTTGAGATCTGCTGTAGTTGCTTTTGTTGCCATATGATTAGCCTCCTTACAAGGTATAAGTATTCGTAACTGCTCAGTTTTGTACAGTTACAGGTATTCTTATGTTACTGAAAATATAATAAACAGTAACATTCTTTTATGAAAATAGAATACTACGAATCTTCTGCTTTTGCAATGTTTTTCTGTTTTTATAATTTAGGCATCTTATGAACAGTAACATGAACAGTATTATTTTTTACTCTGTATCCGTCATTTTCTATAGTCCTAGATTCTGCAGATCTTCCTTCATATATGCCGAAAGTCTCCTCTGAAGTTCCTCATTCTGCGGAAGGCTTAAATCCGCATCAAGGGACAGAATCTCCGAAGCCGTTTCACTGGCAGCTTTCAGGATATCCGCATCCTGATAGATGTCCCCCAGTTTAAATTCCAGCAGACCACTCTGGCGGATTCCAAAAAGATCACCAGGACCGCGAAGCTTCAGATCCTCTCCTGCAATATAAAATCCATCGTTGGATTTATTCAGGATCTGCAGACGTTTAGAAATTTCCTTTGCACCATTTCCCTGCATAAAAATGCAATATGACTGATATTCCCCTCTACCGACACGCCCGCGAAGCTGATGAAGCTGTGCCAGCCGAAACGCTCGGCATTCTCCACCATCATAACTGTAGCATTAGGCACATTTACTCCTACCTCAACTACAGTAGTAGATACCATGATCTGAATTTCCCCTGCGGCAAAAGCCTCCATGATCACATTCTTCTCTTTCGCTTTCATCTTTCCATGAAGAGAAGCAATCTTTATATCCGGCGAAAAAACATTGCGAAGCTTCAGGGTATAATCCAGCACATTTTCCCCATCCATCCTTCGCTCTCCTCCACCATTGGACAGATCACATAAACCTGCCGTCCCTGACGGATCTGCTTCTCCATAAAGGAATAAGCCTTCGGCCTGTAAGAAGTATCCACCACACAATTTTTAATGGGAAGTCTCTGCGCAGGAAGTTCATCAATTACTGAAATATCCAGATCCCCGTATATAATGATCGCCAGCGTCCTCGGAATCGGTGTAGCACTCATCACCAGCACATTAGGCGGGTTTCCCATAGTAGTCAGTGCTTCCCTCTGTTTCACACCAAAACGATGCTGCTCATCCGTGATCACAAGACCCAGATCACAGTACACAACCTTCTCCTGGATCAGCGCATGTGTTCCGATCACCAGATTCGCCTCTTTCGATGCGATTAGCTTATACTTCTCTCTTTTCTCCTTCGCTGTATCTGAACCGGTAAGCAGCACAGGATGACAGAAATCTATGTTCTGTTCTTCCAGAAGCTTCTCCATTGCCTGAAAATGCTGCCTTGCAAGAACCTCCGTAGGTGCCATAAGCACTGCCTGATATCCATTCTCCACAGTCATGATCATTGCGAGAAACGCAAGGATCGTCTTACCGCTTCCTACATCTCCCTGAACCAGTCTGGACATCAGAGCCTGGCCGCTTAAATCCCTCTCAATCTCATGCCACACATTCAACTGCGCCTTTGTCAGATCATAGGGCAGACTTTCAATAATCTGCTCTGTCGTCCACACCGGATGCATGGGAAACGCATTCGGTGCTTCCTCCGTCTTCTCCTTCAAAGACTGCACAGCAAGAATAAAAAGAAGAAACTCGTCAAACACCAACCTTCTCCTTGCAGCTAACAGCTCCTGCATATTTTTGGGAAAATGAATCGCAGGAATCGCAAAATTCCTGTCTGCCAGGTGATACCTCTCCTTATACTCATCTGCCAGATACTCTGCCTGAAGCTTCTGCTCATCAAGCACTTGATGGATCAGCTTCACGATCGTCTTATTAGAAAGCCCCGCAGTCAGTCCATAAATCGGCTGAAGACTGTGCAGAATCTCTTCATAAGCCGCAGGCGTAAAAATCTCAGGGTGCTCCATCTGCAGCTTCCCCTGCTTCCTGACGACACGCCCCCGCAGAACAAACCTGCTGCCTTTCCTGACTGCAGAGCGCAGATACGGTGCATTAAACCACGTAACAGAAATTTTCCCCGTAAGATCTGCCACAGTGGTCGTGATCACCTGAAGATTCCGCACCTGATTCACATACACACCCGTTATAACCGCCACAGAAATCGCCACAACAGCTCCCTCTTCCAGAGACTGGATCTCAACAGGCTCCTCATACGCATCATAATTACGTGGATAATAACTCAGAAGAGATTCCATATCCGTAACTCCTATTTTCGCAAATAACTTTTCCGTTTTCTCCCCCACGCCCTTCAAAGTACGCAAAGATGTTGACATATACCACCGATTCCTTTCTACTACAATATAATTATGAATATCCCTTACAGCCAGTAAAAATTATCTATCTTATCCCTGCAAAAAATAACCAAATCAAGCAACCCTCATTCTTCAATCACAATAATCTGCCGACAATAAACTTCCACTATCCAAATCTCAGGCAGGAAAATATTTGTGTCAGGATGCATTTGCAGGTATCTCTTAGATGCCGAAACCGCATCCTGACACAAATATTTCTGCCGGCCCCTTTTATAACACGAAAACGGATATACCCACCCTCAACAATGGCCTATACCCGTTTTCATCACATGAACTATTCGTTTATCTCTCTCAAAAACTCTATTATCCTACTCTACAGAAATAACATAATAATAAATCGGCTGTCCACCCGCATTCAGTTCCACATCACAATCCGGATAAGCCTCCTCCAGAGCCGTTGCCAGCTCCTCAGCTTCAGCCTCCTCAGTATCAGCACCATAATAAATACTGATCACCTCAGACTCATCATCCACCATCTGGGCAACTGTCTCCTTGGCAACTTCCATGCGGTCCTTGCCAACAGCCAGGATTCCATGATCACCGATACCCATCATATCACCCTCATGGATCTCCTTATCATCAATCCTTGTATCACGCACAGCATACGTGATCTGTCCGGTCTTCACATGTTCGATTGCCTGAAGCATAGCCTCAGTATTCTCCGCACTGTTCTTCTCGGGCACATAACTGATCATGGCAGTAATTCCCTGCGGAATGGTCTTAGTCGGCACAACCACGATCTCTTTATCCTCAGTAAGATCCCTTGCCTGGTTTGCAGCAAGAACAATATTCTTATTGTTCGGGAAAATATAAATAGTCTTTGCATTTACTTTTGCAATGGCATTGAGCATATCCTCTGTACTCGGGTTCATCGTCTGACCGCCCTCGATCAGGTAATCCACACCCAGTTCCTTAAAGATCTCTGTCATTCCCTTTCCCACAGATACGGAAATAAAGCCAACTTCCTTCGGCGGCTGTGCTGCTTCTTCTTTTTCTTCCTGTTCTGCCTGTTCTTTCGCCATTTTCTCGGCATCCTTTATAAGCTTCTCCTGATGCTCCTCACGCATATTGTCGATCTTCATACGTGAAAGTGCACCAAAGGTAAGGGCTTTCTCAATAGCCTGTCCAGGATGATTGGTATGAACATGAACCTTCACAATCTCGTCATCTGCAACAAGCACAATAGAATCACCAAGAGACATCAGGAATTTCTTAAATTCATGCTCTGTCTCCTCGGACATCGGCTGGTTCAGAAGAATAATAAACTCTGTACAATAACCAAATTTAATATCAGCCTCTGTCTGTGCATCGATCTTAGTCACAGCAGGACCTTTTGCCTTGTCAAACTGTGTATAATCAATCTCTTTGCCAAGGAAACCATCATATGCACCATGGTATACTTCCAGAAGTCCCTGTCCGCCGGAATCCACTACTCCTGCTTCTTTCAGAACCGGCAGCATCTCCGGTGTCTTTGCCAGAGTTTCCTCCGCATGAGCGATCACGCTCTGGAAAAATGTATCCAGATCCTCTGCTGTCTCCGCAAGCTCTACAGCCTTGGCAGCAGCCTCTCTTGCAACAGTAAGGATTGTTCCTTCCTTCGGTTTCATGACTGCCTTATATGCAGTCTCCACACCTTTCTCCATGGCTGCCGCGATGTCAATGGCATCCAGTTCCTTACTGTTCTTAACACTTCTGGTAAAACCACGCAGAAGCTGAGAAAGAATAACACCTGAGTTACCTCTTGCACCGCGCAGGGAACCGGAAGAAATCGCCTTGGCCAGTGACTCCATGTCAGGCTCTCCCAGAGAACCTACTTCTGCTGCTGCTGCCATGATCGTCATTGTCATATTGGTTCCTGTATCTCCATCCGGTACCGGAAATACGTTCAGTTCGTTGATCCATTCTTTTTTAGCTTCCAGATTCTTGGCTCCTGCAAGAAACATCCTGGAAAGTATTCTGGCATCTATGGTTTTGTTATTCACCACAAGTTCCTCCTCTATCCTAATCAATTGCGCGTACGCCTTCTACATAAATATCGATCTTATCGATCTCCATTCCTGTAAAGGCCTCGACTTTATATTTGACATTGCTGACAAGGTTGTCTGCAATTGTACTTATATTCACGCCATATGCCACAATAACATGGAAATTCAGGCGGATTTTATTGTCCTCTGTAATTCTGACGCTGATGCCATGTTTCAGGCTGTTCTTTCCAAGAAGCTTTACCAGTCCGTCCTTCATACTGACTGCAGCCATGCCTACGATACCAAAACATTCTACAGCAACGCTTCCTGCGTAGGTTGCGATTACATCTGTGTCAATTATGATCTGACCTAATCCGGAATCTATACGTCCATTCATATGGTTACCTCCAATGCTCATTATTGTATGTAAGTGTATTATAACCTCTTTTCACAGAAAAAGAAATATAATTTTTGAGTTTTTTCCTTTTTTTGCTTGCAAAAGCACAATTCATCTGTTACAATGTAATCTGTTGAACACAAGGTTACTGTTCAGACGCTATGCACACAGCACGACAGTAACAATAAAGCGTCAAGGAGGTGCTATCATGGCTAAATGTGCAATCTGTGAGAAAGCTGCTCATTTCGGAAATAATGTAAGTCATTCACATAGAAGATCCAATAAAATGTGGAAATCTAACGTAAAATCCGTTAAAATCAAGACTGCTGAGGGTGGAGCTAGAAAGACATATGTATGTACTTCTTGCTTAAGATCCGGTAAAGTAGAAAGAGCATAATAACACCATTACCCCTGTTGCAACAGGGGTATTTTTTTGCAAAAAGACTGTCCCTCTGTTCAGATATTCTTTACCGAATATTCTGCCTGAGCTGACAGTCTTTTTTATTTCATATGTCAAACGGGATATTCGCAATCTTCTGTAAAGTTAATGACAGAAAAGATGATATCCCAACAACAGGAAAACTCCGGCCGAAACCACCAGAACCACATTTTCTGCGATCAGCATCCCGATTATCATCCCAATCCCTATGAAAAACAGCATAAAGCCGAACAGCTTTTCCAATTCTTCTGCACCTTTTTCATCGGTTTGCTATAGTCTATGCAAAAATTATTTTTCTGATTCGCCGACAGATTCTTCGTCACCTTTTCCGGAGGTAAAACGGTCTACAAAATCCGGAACCATATCAAGGATCTTGGTGAGACCATCCTGATTTTTCACATTGACCAGCTTTGTTGTTCCATTCTGGATCACAAGCACTGCACAGGGAGTCATCTTTCCTGCCATTCCGCCGCCGCCGTTATCCTTCTTCTCTCCGGAAAAAGCACCGGCACCTACACCGAAAGATACATCCATCAGAGGAAGAATGATCGTATCGCCTACATGGATTGCCTCTCCTACCACTGTTTTCGCAGAAATAAAACTGTCCATTCCCTTGAATAATGAATTTACGGTTTCTTTAAAATTGTTTTCATTTGCCATGGTCATGCCCTCCTGGTTTTCCAACGTTTTATAACGTATTTTATATTTTTATTGAAATAAATACTCACTGCTGCCCGCACAGGAACAAATCCGTAAATCCTGCCTTTTGCCCTGATGTTTCCATACAGATAATTCTCACTGTCAAAGCGGGGATCGATCTGTATACAGTTTTTGTGAAATGGAATTGTCATCCCAAGTACAGCAAGTGCCGCACCTGTCAGCGCCGGATCTTCAAAAGAAAAAGTAACCTGCCCTTCTATCCTTGTAGGAAAAATATGCTTAAGCAAAAATTTTCCATGTTTCCATACAAGTTTTCTGGCAGCTGTCACTCTGGGATGTTCTATAAACGCCTTCCACCAGGACACATTCTTCTTAATCTTCCCGAATGTCCTGCGGATATTTTGCAGTTTTGTACGAATCGACTGAAAAATATTTCGGATCCGGTCATAGATCCCTTTTATAAAAAACTGCCTCTTCTTTAGACTATTCCGATCTGTATCATCTGCATTCAGTTCCTGCTGTCCGGATATCTGACTGTTTCTGATCCTCTCTGTATCAGCAGATGTATCTGAAGCTGAATTTCTGTCTGTTTTCAGATCCTCAGTCTCCATATTCTCTGATTTCGGGTGATCAACCACTGATTTTTTATGCTCTTCTTCCCTGTTTCCGTCTGTGCCGGATACAGATACCTTTTCTGCGCCGGATTTCTCCGGATTTTTCCCGGATTTCTTTGTTACAGCCCTCTTCTCCTGCCGTTTTTTCAACAACTTGTCTACGGGAATTCCAAACAGATGAAAGGATATCTCCATCTGCTGATCTTTCCATTCCGCTCTCAGCGAAATCCCATGAAACAGCCAACTTACGATACCCTCTCCCTCTGTCTGTTTCCAGCCACCTTCTGCCTTGACAGCTGATGCCTTATATCTTACAGGACAGAACAGTACAAGAAGAACTGCCAGTAAAAGAAGGCCCAGCAGAATTCCCAGGATGATCAGTATAAATTTAAGGATCAGCCATAAAATATGTAACATATTCTCACCTGTTTTCTATATATTCAGCTGTTGCGAAGGTTCCCGTTTCCCTGTACATTTCATCGATCAGACTTCGCACCATCTCCAGGCTTCCTCTTTGCCCTTCGCCATTCCTATGATCTTCGGACAGATTCCATAAAAGCTCTTCTGTATCAGCATTGCTGCAGGAATAATATCCATCAGATTCACAGGATTCTCTGACAGAGTAAGGAGATAAATTCCCAGAACCGGTTTTCCGCTGTTCAGTTTCTTTTTTATCTCCTCAGGATCCTTTACAGATTCCCCTGCAAGAAAATTCTCCTGCCATTTCAGCATCTTACACCCTCTCCCGTTTCTATAACACTTCAGTTATAGTATTTCCATTTTCTCCAAAATTTAAACCGGGCTGCGTTGCAAAAAAACACAGCCCTGTTCTCTCGTTAATAATACTTATGCTGTTTTCCCCAGAGTCCATTGCTTCTCATCTCCAGATATTCCTGATAAGCACGCTCTACGATCTGCTTCTCGTTTGAAAACCTCAGCAGATGATAGATCTCATGAAATTTATAATATCCGGAATCTACAAAAAACTCCTCTCTCTGGGGCTTACTATGATAATTATCCGCAGTCATAAGATACCAGTGTACCTCTTTGAAAACCACGTCCTCCGGAACGGTAAAGTTATATTGGCTCTTTCCGATGTATTTCACAATGGTCGCACGCACTCCAGCCTCTTCCATCACTTCCCGCAATGCTGTCTGTTCATGCGTTTCGCCTGGTTCCACTGTTCCTTTCGGCAATACCCAGCCCTCATAACGGTTCCTGTAAGATTTATACAAAGTAAGAATCTTACCCCGATGAATTACCACACCGCCACAGCTCGTTGCTTCTATCATAATGCAATCCCTCCTGTTTTGCGTGGTATTATAAACTGAGTATAGTATATCTCTTTTTTTCCAAACCCGCAAGCTATAAATATCATTTCATAACATATTACCGATTAATTAGTTACTGTTCACTCCGTTCACATTAACGTAGCCAAAATTCATTCCAGATTGCCTGCAACATGGAATTTATTATTGCTTATCATAATAATACGCATCAAATATCTGCTCTGCGATGGGCACTGCTGCTTCACTTCCGGTACCGCCATTCTCAACAATGATCGCAACTACCAGATCCGGATCATCCACGTTGGAATAACCGATAAACCAGGAATGACTGGAACCATTCTCATCAAATTCCGCTGATCCGGTCTTGCCTGCCACTGTATATCCTCTTCCGTTCAGAGCCGATGCGGTTCCGTTTTCCACAACACCTTTCATAAGCTTTCCAAGGATATTCGCCTCATTTGTTGTCATCAGACGTTTATAGCTCTCCGGCTCTGTTGTCTTCACTGTCTCTCCGTCTGAACTTACAACAGAATCAATGAGATAAGGCTTCATGAGCTCCCCGCCATTGGCGATCGCACTGGTAATCAGCGCCATATGCATAGGTGATACCAACGTATTACCCTGTCCGATGGCAGTCTGCATAACCTCTGCAACAGAAGATTTTCCATTTAATGTAAAAGTACTCTTTTTATAGGAAGAAAGCGGAAGACTCTTATTAAAAAGAAGATCCTCGGCTGTTTTTTCAGAGAACTGCTCCGAGCATGGTTCCGATCTCTGCAAATGCACTGTTACAGGAATTGGCAAAAGCACTGTAAAAATCTTCCTGTCCATGAACAGTTCCGCCATAGCACCTGATCGTGTGATCTTCTCTGGTAATACTTCCCTCACAGAGATAGGAAAATCCCTCCAGACTGCCCTTGGTTCTGAAATAGTCCAGGGCAGTTACCACCTTAAATGTAGATCCCGGAGGATAGGCTCCGTTTGTAGCTCTGTTCAACAGACTGCTGTCATTGGAATCATTTACCAGTGTGTCCCAGTTCTGGGAAATAGTATTCGGGTCAAAGTCCGGTCTGCTCATTTCCACCAGAATCTTACCTGTAGAGGGTTCTATGGCAACAACCGCCCCTCTCCTGTCACCAAGTGCATTATAGGCAGTTGACTGAAGATCTGCGTTTAACGTCGTGTTCACAGAATCACCCGTATTTTTCTGATTCTTAAACTCATTTTTCATCTGGTTCAGGAAAAATTCATGAGAAGTCAGAAGTTGGAAGTTCGCCTCTGATTCCAGTCCGCTTTTTCCATTAGTGTCATATCCGACTACATGAGCGAACATATTTGCATAGGGATAAGTACGTTCCTCTGTTCCGTCTTCGTAAACATTGGTCTGGGCAAGCACCTGCCCATCTGCAGATATGATCTTACCTCTTACAACCCTGTCTGAAAAAGTATCCTGCCTTGTATTATAGGGACTATTGATAAAATCATCGCTCTTTGCATAATTAAAGTAGATCAGATATCCGATCATACTGACAAAGATCAGCACAAAAAAGCAGGATACCAGTGTATACTCTCTGTTACGGGGCCTTCTCTTTTCAGAAATCTCCCGGGCTTTGCGCTTCTGGCGCTTCTTCAACTCTCTGCGCCGTTCCTTTTCTTCGATATCTCTCAATTTCTTCGTCCTCATCTTCTCTCAAAATATACAATCCCTGAATGATCGCCAGCATCAGTACTGTACACGCGACAGAACTTCCTCCATAGCTGACCAGAGGAAGAGTTACACCTGTCATAGGGATAAATTTCGTTGCTCCGCCAATTGTCAGAAATACCTGAAATGCATATTCCGTACCAAGTCCAAGTGCGATCAGTTTGTAGAATGGTTTCTTAATTTTAAGCGCAATATTTACGATCATCAAAAAGAAACTCATACATACCAGGATCAGGCAGATTGCAAAAATCCCACCCAGTTCCTCACAGATTGCACTGAATATAAAGTCATTCTTGACAACAGGGATCTTCTCAGGCGAACCCTGACACAATCCCATTCCAAACCATCCGCCGGTTCCAATGGCAAACAGTGACTGGACGATCTGGTATCCTTCATTCTGATATACCGCCATGGGATCCTTCCAGGCTGTCACTCTCTGACGCACATGGCCAAACAGATGATATGCGACAACTGCCCCTGCAGATCCGCCTGCAAGACCAAGTGCCAGATATCCCACATTTCTGGATGCCACATAAATCATCACAAGATATGCCGCAAAGAAGATCACTGCACTTCCAAGGTCTCTGGAAAGTACAAGAATCCCCACATGCAGTCCCGCCACTACCGTAGCCTGGACCACTTTTGAAAAATCAGCACCTTTTCTCAGCAATGCCGCCATAAAGAACACAAATGTAATCTTTATCGCCTCTGAAGGCTGGATTCCCATCAGGAAAGTTTGCTCCATAGCTTGTCTTTGCAAGCACAAATACCGCCGCCAGCAAAACGATTCCGATTCCCGCATAAACCCATGTCAGGTCCTTGAGAAATTTCATCTTCCTGATCAGGACAGGTACGATCAATGCCACCACATTTACGCCTGCCACAATCACCAGCTGTCTGGTAGCTGTGGAAACATCCAGCCTGCACAGCATAATAAATCCTACGCTGAGAAGCATGCACATATTGTTGAGCAGTAAAATCGATGCTTTCTTATAAAAAATCCTGTACAAAATCTGGATTCCCGCAAAAAATGCCATCATTTCGATATAAAACAACACGACCTGAAACTTACCTGTCTTCAGGTAGATGACCAGAAACGCAGTGAAATCCATAAAAAAGATAAGCATCAGCTGCTGGCGCAGCGATTCGTTTCTCTCCTCCTCACTCTGCTGTTTCACCAGATAGAAACAGTGAAAAGTATAAATCACCATCAGGGTAAGGATCACATACTTGGATAATTCTACAATTACATTAATCATATGCCTTACTCGGCTCCTCTTTTAAAATGTCCCTTTGTATATTCCCGTTTCGGAGGATTCTTCCCATCACGATAAACAGCTCTGAACTCTTCATATATCTTCACCGCATCCTGAGGCTTCTCAATGGTAAATGCAAGTCTCAGGGAAGAGACACCAAGTCTGTCTATCTGTGATTTCTCTTTCAACAGGCCGTAAGGGATACTGTTGTAAATGATATTATAGCAGGGTATACAGAAATCTGTATTCTCAGTTTTCCATGGGTTACATATACATTTCGCCGTAAATTCTTTATCGTAACGGTCTTTTAAAGTTACCCCTTCTTCCTTATGATTACATCCGTAAAGATTTTTATGCACACACTGGGCCGATATCATAAGAGGCAGATATCCGTAGATCAGCATCTCGCTGTCCCGGTTATCTCTGTGGCGGATTTCCCCTTCGTTCAGCTCAAGCGGTACCGTATTTCTGAGGACTTTCTGATCTTTCCAGAAATCAGCAGCTTCATCATTCCATGTATACATACTGTGATCCAGAACACATTTCTCAGCCAGACCTGCCTTTCGCAGAACTGCAAAAGTCTCCAGATTTCTTACCAGAAATCCTGTCATTCCTCTGTCCATCCACTCTCTGATCCTGGTAAGAAGCTCCCGGGGCATCTCACCTCTCATAATATGCGGAAGAGACAGATACATCTCCATTCCTCTGCTTACACAGTCATCCAGGCAGACCTCCATGGCATCAGCGTTCAGATACATTCCATGTATCCCCTCTCTTTTATATAACGCCAGTGCAGTGGATTTTTCTTCACAGGAAATATAAATCGGAAGATTTTTCTGCTTTGGCGAATCTGCTTTTCTTCCGGCATCCTCTGATAAGCGTTTCTTCCCATTATTTTCTTCTCTCTTATATGGTTTGAGCAATTCATTTTCCAGCGATTCCAGTGCCTCTCTTCTCGCCTCATTCAGCATTTTCATCGGGATAAAAATATTCTCATCCATCTGGATTTCCAGATTTTCCCACTCATATTCTGTATTTCCAAGCTTCTCCATCTGTGAACGGATGCGCTCTTCTGTCAGCGGCTGGTTCTGCGCATACTGTACCTCACCCACAGACGCAAATCCATGGATTCCCCTGCATGACACATCCAGTATAGCAGGACTTCCTGGAAAAAGAATGAATGTTCCCTGAATTTTCTTCTTTTTTCTTAATACAGGTACTGTACATCTCCTGTTTCTTCTCATTACTGTAATGCCATCATGGACGGACCATTCTGCATCTGATAATAACCGGTACAGGAACCTCCCCTGTTAAACAGATCCAGCAGATATCTCTTATCCTCCTCTGCTACCCTGTAATTCTCAGCTCCCTTCTCAAAAAGAAGATCCAGGTACTTCCGATATACAGAAGTTACCCCTGCTGTATATCCCGGCTGCTTCATCCTGCCCTCTATCTTAAGAGAAGTAACACCAACCTCCAGAATCTGCGGAAGAATCTCTATCGTAGAAATATCTTTCAGACTCAGAGGACATAGTTCTTGCGCTTTCCTTTTCTCTGACCGTCTGCCATTTTCCCCGCAACAAAGCGCCGTCTGGTAAGGCAGACGGCAAGGCTGTGCACACCTTCCTCTGTTACCGCTTCTTCCACCCAGGATACTGCTCATCAGGCACTGTCCCGAATAACTGTAACATAAAGCTCCATGGACAAAAGATTCAATCTCGATAGGACTTGTCTCATGCATCCTCCGGATTTCCTCAAGGGAAAGCTCTCTGGCAGTTACCACTCTGGAAGCACCCTGTTCTTCCAGAAACTTCATCCCCTCCGGACCTGTCACAGTCATCTGCGTGCTGGCATGAAGATGCATACCCGGAAACATCTCCCTGATCATCTTAAACACACCCATATCCTGAACGATCACCGCATCCAGACCTTCCTTATAATATGGAAGCAGATAATCATACAACTGTTCAGACAGTTCCCTGTTCTTCAACAGCGTATTCACTGTCAGATAAAGTTCCTGCCATGGATATGAGCAGTATCAATGGCACGCAAAAGCTCTTCCTCTCCGAAATTCTTCGCATAAGCCCGCGCGCCAAAGGCTGCTCCCCCTACATAAACCGCATCTGCACCTGCACCGATCGCTGCCTCAAATCCCTCATAGGAACCGGCAGGTGCCAGAAGTTCAATCTCTTCTCTTTTCAATTCTATACCTCACGTTTTCTATAACAGTCATCTTAAATGCATTATTTATGAGCATTGCTATAATATTCAAATCGAATACATATGAAACAAATCATAAAGGGGAAATCACCGAAGTAATCCCCCCTCTATTATTTCAGCAGCTCATCAATCTGCTTTTCCAGTTCCTTATTCTTTCCCTCCAGAAGGCTCTTCTGTTCCAGGGCTTCCTGTTCATGCTTCTGCGCTTCCTCAATCTGCATACGAAGCGAGATCAGCTCATGCTTCAGATCATACATCTCCTGATCCTTCTGCTGTAAATCCTGTTCAAAAACCTCCGCCTGTTTCTTTGCCTTAAAATAGTCATCTGTAATATTCAGGCTGATAAGTGTATGCTTGGTCTCCATGGGCTGTCTGCTGTAACCCGGCATAGCACTTAACTCATCCATCTTTTTATTTATATAGGATGCTACTTTCTGAAAATATTCTTCCGATTCATAGCCTCCCAGCGTAATAATCTTACCACCTATGATTACCTTTGCTGTATTTTTGACCGCCATCCGTACGAGCCTCCTGTATCTTCCTTCAATCTGCCCGGAACCCCGGACATTTACTTCATTATACTCGAAAGCAGTCGAAATGTATAGGAATTTTTAAAAAACTTTTACTTTTTTTATATTTTTACACCCTTAACTTCAGTTTTTCTCCGGCATCTGATAGCCCAGATGCTCATACGCAAGCGCCGATGCCATACGTCCTCTCGCGTACGGTTCAGGAATCCATTCTGCAGCAGATAAGGCTCATACACATCCTCCAGCGTACCGGAATCCTCCCCTATCGCCGCAGCCAGAGTCTCCAGTCCCACAGGACCACCCTGAAAATTCACGATCATAGTCTGAAGAATCCTTCTGTCAATCTTATCCAGACCATACTGATCCACTTCCAGAAGATTCAGCGCAAAACACGCCACATCATAAGTAATCCGTCCATCATACTTCACCTGCGCAAAATCACGAACCCTCTTCAGCAGACGGTTGGCAAGCCTCGGAGTTCCCCTGGATCTCTTGGCAATCTCAGCCGCACCCTTCTCATCAATCTCCACTCCAAGAACCTGAGCAGAACGGATAATGATCGTCTTAAGCTCCTCATGAGTATAAAACTCCAGATGATGCATCACACCAAAACGGTCACGAAGAGGTGCAGACAGAAGTCCTGCCCTGGTAGTCGCCCCCACCAGTGTAAACTTCGGCAGATCCAGACGTATAGACCTGGCAGAAGCTCCCTTCCCGATCATAATATCAATAGCATAATCCTCCATAGCAGGATAAAGGACCTCCTCCACCTGCCTGTTCAGGCGGTGGATCTCATCCACAAACAGAATATCTCCCTCCTGCAGATTATTAAGGATCGCAGCCATCTCCCCCGGCTTCTCAATAGCGGCCCGGAAGTCACCTTCATATGAACCCCCATCTCATTGGCAATAATCCCCGAAAGAGTAGTCTTACCAAGCCCCGGAGGACCATAAAACAAAACATGATCCAACGCATCATGCCTCTGCTTCGCAGCCTCTATATAAACCTTCAAAGTACTCTTGGTCTTCTCCTGACCAATATAATCATCCAACGTCTGCGGCCGGAGATTCCCCTCCAGAGAAAAATCCTCCTCCGTCACATCCGTAGTTATAATACGTTTCTCCATCTGTTACCCATCCTAACCTATAACAATTCTATAACAATACAGGCAATCCAATCTACCAGAGCGTAAAGTCCTGCTTCAGTTAAAAATTCTTCAGTGCAGCCTTCAAAAGACCTTCCACATCATCCGGCGGCACATCCGTAACCTTACGCACCGCCCGAAGCGCATCCGCACTGCTGTATCCCAGCGCAACCAGAGCCTCAACAGCTTCCTGCCTGCCATCCGAAACCTCACCGGCTCCCACTGCTGCCCTCTCCTGCTCATGAGCCAGCTTCAATTCAAACGCATCCTCCAGCTTCATCTTATCCTTCAGCTCAAGAATCAGCTTCTGAGCCGTCTTCTTCCCGATACCCGGAGCCTTCGACAACGTCTTCACATCATCCGAAAGAATTGCAAACCTCAATTCATCCGCCGTAATCCCCGCCAGAACCCCCAGCGCAGCCTTCGGCCCCACACCATTCACGCCAAGAAGCAGCTTAAACATCTGCAGATCATCCTTAGCCCTGAACCCATACAGCTTCATGGCATCCTCTCTCACACTAAAATAAGTATGGACCTTCACATCCTCCCCCATACGAATCTCAGACAAATCTGCCCCCGTCATATATATCTCATAACCAATCCCCCCGGCCTCAACAACCACCGAGCTCTCAGTCATATCCACAGCCATTCCATGAACAAACGCAATCATGATACATCCTCCGTCCCAAATTCATCACTTCCGATTCATCATACCACATCCCACCCCATAACGCAAACATATATTCGCATCCCTTATCGAAAAAAAAAGAACCGCCATGCCTTCACACAGCAGTTCTTCCTCCCATTACTGAATAATATGTCTCGGACAAACCTCTTTACAAGCCCCACAATTCGTACACTTACTATAATCAATATGCGCACAGAAATTATCAACCGTAATCGCCCCATTCGGGCAAGTCTTCTCACACTTCTTACATCCGATACAGCCAACCTCACACGCAGAAGTAACAGCCTTACCTTTCGCATGAGAACTACACTGCACAAACGTAGTCTGCTCATAGGCACAAGCTCGATCAGATGCTTCGGACACTTGGCAACACACTTACCGCAGGCCTTACAAGCCTCCTTATCAACAACCGCCACACCGTTCACAACATCAATCGCCCCAAACGGACAGGCCTTCACGCAGCTTCCAAAACCAAGGCATCCATAAGTACAGGACTTCGCACCACCACCGGGAATGAAAGCCATCATCTCACAGTCTTCCACACCTGTATACTCATAATTATCCTTCGTCTTCTCACAGGTACCCGCACACTTCACATACGCCACCTGACGGGCAGTCTCCACAACTTCCTGTCCCATGATCGCTGCGATCACTTTCCCGACTGGCTCACCGCCTACCGGACATCCGTTTACAGGTGCCTCACCTTTGGCGATTGCTGCTGCCAGGCCATCACAGCCGGGATAACCACAGCCACCGCAGTTATTACCGGGAAGCGCCTCACGAACAGCAACTTCCTTCTCATCCACTTCCACAGCAAACTTCTTACCGGCAACACCAAGGAAAACACCGATAAAAAGACCTACTGCCGCAACCAGTACAGTTGCCGCGATAATTGCTCCTATATTCATACCAGTCCCCTCCTTAAATCAGTCCTGAAAATCCGAAGAAGGCAATTGCCATCAGTCCGGCTGTCAGCAGAACTGTAGGGAATCCCTGGAAGGATTTTGGAATGTCATTGTATGCGATTTTCTCACGGATACCAGCCATCAGCACGATGGAAATAGTAAATCCCACTGCTGTTGCAAATCCGTTCACTGTTCCCTGAAGAACATTATACTCTTTCTGCACGTTTGTAAGGGCAACACCAAGAACCGCACAGTTTGTTGTGATCAGCGGAAGATACACACCAAGTGCCTGATACAGGGAAGGCATTGTCTTCTTAAGGAACATCTCTACAAACTGTACCAGCGCCGCGATCAGCAGGATGAATACGATAGTCTGCAGATAAGTCAGGTTCGTAGGAACCAGGATAGCATTGTAAATAATACCTGTCACAAAAGATGACAGTGTAATAACGAAAATGATCGCACCGCCCATGCCGGCTGCTGTCTCAACACTCTTGGAAACACCAAGGAAAGGACAGAGGCCAAGGAACTGGCTGAGGACTACGTTATTTACAATCGCTGAGCTTACAAGTATGATCAAAAGTTCTTTCATAATCCATTACCCCCTTTTTCCCTTACACATGGTATTGCCACAGGCTGCACAGCTTCCGCCGCAATCAGGATTACTTGGATCAATGCCACGTTTGGCTGCACCGATTTTGAATTTGTTCTGTAATGCAGAAAGCGCTGCCAGAACAAAGAATGCTCCGGGTGCCAGGATAAAGATTGTGATCGGTTCATAACCAGCCTTACCTGCTGTAGCATCTGCCAGAGGAAGGATCTGATGTCCGAACAGAGAACCTGCGCCGATCAGCTCACGTACTGCACCGATACAGGTGATACTTAAGGTAAATCCAAGACCCATACCAATACCATCAAACAGAGAGGCAATCGGTTTATTCTTGGATGCATATGCTTCTGCACGTCCAAGGATGATACAGTTAACTACGATCAGAGGAATATAGATTCCAAGGGAGTCATACAGGCTTGGGATAAATCCCTGTAAAAGAAGCTGTACAACTGTTACAAAGGAAGCAACAACTACGATAAATGCAGGCATACGCACTCTGTCCGGAATAAAGTTTCTCAGAAGAGAGATCATTAAGTTGGATGCTGCAAGGATCACTGTTGTAGTAAGTCCCATTCCGATACCATTGGTTGCAGATGTGGTGATAGCCAGTGTAGGACACATACCAAGCATCAGTACAAAGGTAGGATTTTCTTTGATGATTCCGTTATATAAACGTTCAGCAGGTGTGTTTGGTTTCATCACTGATTTCCCCCTTTCTCATACTGGAATGCACATAATCCGGCATTAACACCGTTTGTCATGGCATTCGTTGTAATAGTGGCACCACTTAACGCATCGATCTGATCATCCGCTGTGGCACCGGTCTTTGTATATTCAAATTTATCTACGTTCTTATCTTTGAACTGATCCTTAAATGCATCTGTGTTTGCTCTCATACCAAGACCTGCGGTCTCACCGATGGAAAGAATGGAAATTCCATTTAAGGTACCGTCATCCTGGATACCCATTGCAAACTGGATATCTCCGCCGTAACCCTCGGAAGTGGTTACTGTAAATGCATATCCCAGTTCATTGCCTGAAGCATCCTTGGCAAGCATAGTCTCATCTATGGACTGTGCCGCATATCCGTTCTCATCCAGATAAGACTGCATGGCATCCGCATCCACATCCACTGTCTCAAAGCTGTCCGCATCTGCAAATACTGCCTTATACGCATCCTGTTTCGCCTGTGCTTCCTGCTTTGCAATAGGATCTGCTGTAATATCCTGGACTACACCAAGGGCAAGTCCTGCCACCAGTGTGATCACTGTAATGGCTATGGTATCTTTGATAATTCTGTTACTCATGCCTTTTTGCCCCCTTTCCCAAATGCCGGGTGACGAGTCACACGTTCAATCATCGGAACTAACAGGTTGCAGAAAATGATCGCATAGGATACGCCCTCTGCGGAACCGCCAAAGAGACGGAAGACCGCAGTCAATACACCAAGACAGACACCGTATACATACTGTCCTCTTGGTGTGATCGGTGTTGTGACATAGTCTGTAGCCATAAACCATGCACCAAGCATAAGACCACCGCCGAAGATGTGGCTGAACAGATAATTCACGTCAAATCCCTTGCCTGTTCCAAGCATGTAAAGGATTACAAATACTGCGAAACTTCCAATATAGGTAAGCGGAATCTTCAGATCGATCACCTTGAAAACCAGAAGGATTGCTGCTCCGATCAGGATCGCAAGGGCAGAAGTCTCACCGATAGTTCCCTGGATATCACCGATAAACATATGTAATACAGATACAGAACTGTCTGTAAATCCATTCTGTTTCAGAGCTGCCAGAGGAGTTGCACCGGATACAGTATCTACCACACCTCTGAAGCTGTCGCTTACTGCGAAGTCTGTCATCTTTCCTGCGAAAGAGATCATCAGGAAACATCTTCCTGCAAGTGCCGGGTTCATGAAGTTCTGTCCCAGACCACCGAAGAGCTGTTTTACAACGATGATCGCAAATGCACTGCCAAGTACAGGCATCCAGAGCGGAATTGATGCAGGCATATTTAATGCAAGTAATAAACCTGTAACAACTGCACTGAAGTCTGTAATTGTGTTCTTCTTATGCATCAGCTTGTCATAAATCCACTCAAAGAATACACTGGAAGCAACGGTGATCACTACTACCAGTAAGGCACGAAGGCCAAAATTATAAATTCCAAACAGTGTGGCCGGCAGAAGCGCCAGTACCACAAGCTGCATGATTTTGCTTGTTGTCATCTTATCCCGGACATGGGGATTGGATGATACATGTAACATCTGATCCATTACGATGTCCCCCTTTTACTTTTTCTTACGGCTTGCCAGAACCATCTTACGCATAGATTTGATCATCTGGGTCAGCGGACGCTTGGCAGGGCAGATATAACTGCAGCAGCCACATTCGCAGCACTCCATACCATCAAATTTCTGGAAGCTCTTCATTTCACCATGCTCTGCAAAGGTTGCAAGTCTTGCAGGAATGACATGGCCGGGACAGACTCCTACACATCTGCCGCAGTTAATGCATGCAGTCTGTTCGGCATCTGCCACATCATCCTTCTCCAGGCAGAGACATGCGGAGCTTGTCTTAATACATGGTACATGAGTGTCATACATGGCAAATCCCATCATAGGACCACCTGAAATTACTTTGGATACATTGTCTGTCAGTCCGCCGGCAGCTTCTATAAGCTCTGCCATATCTGTTCCGGAAAGGACATCAAAGTTCTGCGGATTCTTAATCCCCTGTCCTGTTACTGTCACGATACGGTCCATAACAGGTTTTCCAAGGATAACGGCTTCATAAACAGCGATTACGGTATCTACGTTATCAACTACGCATCCTGCATCTGCCGGAAGCATGGCAGAGTTGATCTCTCTGTCTGTGACAGCTTTAATCAGGAAACGCTCACCACCCTGTGGGTACTTGGTCATCAGCTCTGCTACTTCAATACGTGGAATATCTTTTACCATTTCTTTCAGTTTCGCAATACAGTCAGGCTTGTTATCCTCAATACAGATGTATCCCTTCGCATTGTCAAAGAGCTTCAGCATAACTCTTAAGCCTCGATCAGCTTCTCAGAGTCATCCCGCATTCTTCTGTAGTCACTGGTAAGATAGGGTTCACACTCGGCACCGTTTACAAGGATATGATCGATCTTGTCCGGTTCCTTTGGCGCAAGCTTTACCTGTGTGGGGAATCCGGCGCCGCCCATTCCCACAACTCCGCCTTCTTTAATTCTCGCCAGAATTTCCTCTTTCGAAAGATCTTCCAGACGTGCAGGAGTAAATTCCACACTTTCATACTGCTGGTCATTCTCAATGATAATGGAATTGACCATAGAACCTGTTGCTGTCAGGCGCGGTTCGATTCCTTTTACCGTACCGGAAACAGACGAATGGATCGGTGATGAGACAAACCCCGCAGCATCTGCGATCTTCTGTCCTGCGAGCACATGGTCTCCCTTCTGAACTATCGCTGCAGCCGGAGCACCGATATGCTGGGAAAGAGGATATACCATATCTCCCTTTGGCAGATATTTCACTACCGGACTGTTCTTGGATAATTCTTTTCCGTCATAAGGATGAACACCACCCTTAAAGGTTAAAATTCCCATTTCGTTCCCTCCTTTTATATTAAGCACCACCAAAGTGCTCTATTTTTGATAAAATCCATATACTTTTTTGTACATTTTTATCAACCTGTTTATAATATAAACCATTTTTTCAAAAAAAGCACTACCCAAATTTCATTTTCTTGTGTATAATTAAATACAATTTCAGAAAGGAAAAATTATTAACATGATTGTTAAAAAAATGCCCATTTTACAAGGGTTTCCAGACTTTGAGACTGTTAAATTTTTCACCGGAAAATTCTTCCAAAAATACAATTTCACACCTGTTTTTTACGACATTGAAACCACCGGATTATCAAGAAATTCCACGTATTTATACCTGATCGGAGCTGTTGGAATTGAAGATGAAACTTGGAATTTTTATCAATGGATGGCGGAAAATGCAAGTGAAGAAGAGACAATTCTGAGAATTTTTTCACAATTTCTTCAGCAATGTGATTTGCTGATTTCCTACAACGGAGACCGCTTCGACCAGCCATATCTGGAAGCACGATATGAAAAATATGGAATTCCCTCTCCGTTTACGGGAAAACAGTCGCTGGATCTCTACCTGACATTAAAACCGTTAAAGTCACTTTTAAAACTGTCTGCCATGAAGCAGCCCTGCATGGAAGAATTTCTGGGGATCAAAGACAGGATTTATGATAATGGTAAGGAATGCATTAAACTTTACAAAGATTTTCTGAAAAAAAGAGATGCCTTTACAGCTGATGAAATTCTGGGACACAACCTGGAGGATGTGCTGGGACTGGGAAGAATCTTTGATATGCTGGGATATCTTTGCATCTATGATGGAGATTATGAAGTTACATACAGCGAATTTGACGGAGACAACCTGATTCTGAAACTGAAGCTCCCCTGCACACTGCCACAGGAATTTTCCAATGGAAACACCGACTTCTATCTGACAGGAAAAGACGAAGAAATCAATTTAATTATCAAAACAACTGACGGGAAACTGAAACAATACTATGCAGATTATAAGGATTACTATTATCTCCCGGAGGAGGATACGGTTATCCCGAAATCTCTCGGATCCGGAATTGACAGAAAGCACCGGAAAGCAGCAACCAGAAATACCTGTTACACCTGGTTTACCTGCTCCGATGCCTTCCTCAGTTCTCCCGTACAGCAGAAGCAATATCTGACATATACGCTTTCCTGTCTGATTGAAACTCTAGAGCGTGTCTGAAAAATCATCTGTGATCATACATAAATATCGTCAAAAGCAATTTCCAATGGATTGTGAAGAGAAAAAGCCCTCTCACTGCTGACCGAGAAAATATAACCGTCAAATTCCATTGTCTCAAAAAAGCATGGCCTTTCTGAGGATTTTCCGAGGACAAACCCCTCTGCTGTGGGAACCACTTCAAAAGAATCCAAAGGAAGGCTCATTCCTCTGCCTGTCATTTTCATATAACTTTCTTTTAATGTCCAGAGCGTAAAAAAACGCCTTATCTTTGTTCTTCGCAGCCTTGATGTAAGCAAGCTCTGAATGGTAGAAATAATGTTCTGCCACCTCAAGAGGCGCATTGGCATTTTTCTCAATATCGCACCCGACTTCGCAGTCTGACAGCACACCCACAACATAGTCCCCCGCATGAGATACATTAAAAAAAAGGCCATCCACAACCGGCTTTTCATTGTCAGAATATCTCAGGCAGCTTTCCGTAAGCCCGTTTTCATCGAGGATTTTTCTGATGATGATCCCTGCACCCAGACTTCTTTTGCGGTCATCAGGCATACGATACCTGATGACCTTTTCTCTTCTTCTGATCCCAACCAGATCCAGAAGCCTTTCATTCTTAAGCGGATCCTCAAAATGATTAATATTGATCCTGTATAATTTCTGCATCTGATCAACAGTTACTTCTTCTGAATATCGATCTTGCTGTCAAACCCTGTAAGGCTGAATACATCGTAAACCTCATCAGAAACATTGATGATCTTAAATCCATCCTTTTGAGCCATTTTTTTGTAGGCTACGATCACCTGACGTAAGCCTGCAGATGAAATATACTCCAGATTTGTAAAATCAAATACCAGGCTTGTGATGCTGTCTTCAAGTCCGGACAGAGCCTCCCCTAACTGGGGAGCTGTCTGTGTATCAAGCCATCCGCTGATTTCCATAGTTGCTTTGTTACCTTCTGTTTTTGTGATAATTTCCATTGTAATTTTCCCTCCTGAATCAATCAAAAAATGTAAGTCTGTCAAGTGCTGCAATTGCATTTTCCAGATATCTGTCATCTGTAACCGGCCATTTATAATCCAGCCTGTACAGAACCTGTGCTGTAAAACGATTGCTGTAATCAATGGTATAGATTTCATTTTCATTATGTGAGGTATAGGCGATCAGTCCGGAAACCGCATCAGAATCCTGACCGGTCTTTGCAAATTCCTTCACTGCTGCCTCAAACTCCTCATCTCTTACAATATCAATCCTGAATCCATAGCTGCGCATTGCGTAGATCAGGTCTGCCATATAAATATGATGGCTGTTGCATGCATGGAATACAGTAAATCTCCGGTCGGTCTGAGCCAGTCTCAGAACTGCCAGCGCAGTAGAATCAATCGGTGAGAATTCTGCCACCTCATGCATACCGCCCATAGGGAATTTACCTACAGCCGCATAACCTCTCAGGCTGCGAAGGAATCCATTGGTAATGAAATTAATCTGGAACTCGCCGTCAGAGTTTCGGCTCATCAGATTACCTACCCGGACTACCTTGCCGTCCAGTCCCTCGGAAACTGCTTCCAGAACCGCCCTCTCTGCCAGGAATTTGGTACGGATATATTCGTTGGTAATATTCTGTCCGATGTACAGATCATTTTCACAGAAAACTCTGGACATTGGCGGAACACCGTCAGAACCCTCTCCCGCAACGGAAACCGTAGAAATCTGGATCAGTCTGCGGCCGTTATTCTTACAGAAATCGATCAGATTTTCCACACCCTGCACATTAATTCTTTCCAGTACATCATCAGCCGCAAAATGCTTTACGCAGGCAGCACAGTTAATGATGGTGCTGAATTTGTATTCTGAAAATCCTGTTACCTGTTCCTTTGAGGTAATATCCCCATCCACACAGATAATACGGCTTTCAAACAGCTCTTTGTATGGATCATCAAAATAGTACATCAGCATGTTCATCATTCGCTTTTCAGGCGATTCATATTTGCCCTTACGTACAAGACAGTAAACCTTACCGTCATAATTGTCAAGGAATGCTTTAAGGACATGGATCCCCAGGAAACCTGTGGCACCTGTGACCATAATATCTCCCAGCTTTTCCTTTGTGATCCGGTCTGCATTTTCTTCTGTATTTGCGCTGATCACATTCTGGATCCTGTTATAGTTATAATCCGAAAATTCATTCTTGCTCTGTGCAGCCTCTGTAACTCCGTCATCATCAACCAGAGCTGCAAGTTCCCGTACAGTAGGATATTTGAAAATATCCGCATATACCAGTGAAATATTCTTTGACAGACACATAACAGCAACCTTGGATGCAGTAAGGGAAGATCCGCCCAGTTCAAAGAAGTTGTCCTCAATCCCTACTCTTTCAATTCCCAGTGCTTTCTCAAAAATCTCACAGAGTGCTCTCTGAGCTGCTGTAACTGGCTCTACATAGCTGGCAGTGTTCGTGGTTACCTCCGGCATTGGCAGTGCTTTTTTATCAATCTTACCGCCCGGTGTCACAGGCATTTCCTCAATGCTGACAAAGAAAGACGGCATCATATAATCCGGGATCAGCGGCTCCAGGAAGGTCTTCAGTTCATCCTCCGGGATGGCTTCTCCTGTATAATAAGCTGTGATATATTTATTTCCACCCTTTTCAATTACTGTAACGGCTGCATTTTTCACCAGCTCATGTTTCAGAAGGGCACCTTCGATCTCACCAAGCTCCACACGATATCCTCTGATCTTCACCTGTGAATCGATCCGGCCTATGTACTCAATATTTCCGTCGCCTTTCATGCGGACCATATCACCGGTCCTGTAAAGACGGCTTTCCTGCTCACATACAGCAAATGGATTTTCTACAAACACAGATGCTGTTTTTTCCGGAAGATTATGATATCCTCTGGCAATCTGCCTTCCTGCGTGACAAAGTTCGCCGGACGCACCCACCGGAAGCCGGTTCAGATTCTCATCCACAATGTAGCTGCGCACATTCCGCTGTGATTTTCCGATCGGGATGTTGTCATACTGTCTGTCTACCAAAAACTCTGTGGAAGAAACCGTATTCTCTGTAGGACCGTAGCCATTGATCATCTGATAGGTACGGTTACGGTAATGCTTGAATTTCTCGCCGCCAAGTGTAACAAATTTAAGAGCAGGTGCATCCTCCAGAAGTTCTGTAACCAGTTCTCCCATCTGGGTAGGGAAGGTTACGGTGGTGATCTCTTTTTCCTTTATATATCTGCTTATGGCAATGGCGTCCTTACGGATACTCTCCGGTAAAATATACAGGACTGCTCCTGCGGTAAGAGGTGCAAACAGATCGATCACTGACGCATCGAAACAGAAGCTCGCAAACTCTGCCACAATGTCATCCGGTGAAGTATTTCTGCTCAGTGTGATATATTCGATCAGGTTCAACAGATTTCTGTGCTCAATCATAACACCCTTTGGCTTTCCTGTGGAGCCTGAGGTATAGATCATATAGGCAAGGTTCTCCGGTTTCGGAGAAATAAGCTCTGCAGAAAGTTCAAAATCCTCAGCCTCATCTGACACACTGTCCAGACTGATCACATTTCCGTCATAAAATTCCACAAGATTCTGATACTGATCGATCACAAGGAGATTTCTTGCTCCTGAATCCTTCAGCATATATTCAATTCTGCTCTGTGGATACTCCGGATCCAGAGGAACATAGGCTCCGCCGGCCTTCATAACACCCACATAGGCTACTGTATATTCCTTTGTCCTGCCGCACAGGATACCTGCTGCCTGTTCCGGGCCAAATCCGTTTTCCGTAAGCTTCTGAGCAATATAATCAGACATTCTGTCCAACTCTCTGTAAGTAAAATCTCCGGAGTCATCCCGCACTGCCGGTCTGTCCGGATATCTGGCAGCCATCTCCTTAAACAGATCTATGAAGGTCTTTCCTGCATGTTCCGGAATATCCTCCATCTGAGTTTCTTCCTCAAACATCAGCCGGATATCAGCCGGATCGCATTCCCTTAAGATTCCCTCTGCAGTGGTTTCCAGATTGTCAGCCAGATACCGGATAGTTTCCTCATGGTACATATCCCCTCTGTACTCAATCTCAAAGACAAATCTGTTCTTTTCAATGGAAATGCTGACAGAAACCGGTGCCTTTGCCATGTTCAGGCTGACAGGCTCCTCCTGTGCATATTCCCCACCAATGGTGTCAAAAGCAAAATTGTCGCCCTGGTAAATAACCATGCATCTGCCTTAATATCAAACTCATGGCTGATCTGTGAGAAAGGATAAATATCGTTGTTCATGGAATCGATCAGCTGTTTCTGTACACCGCTCAGGCAATCTTTGGCTGTTCCTGAGAAATCACAGAAAACAGGGAGTGTTTTTACCAGCATACCCACTGTTTCCGAAAGTCTGGAATCGTTTCTTCCATGGTAAATAGTGGTAAATACAGCATCCTTTTTGAAATTATATTTTCCAAGTGTGATACCAAAAGCGGAAATGAAGAATACATTCTCCGTAATTCCATGCTTTTTACAGAATTCCTTCACATCCTGCACGGAAATGGATCTGGTCTCTCTGTGGTAAAGTTCTGCTGTTGGAGCCGCACCGTTTTTGTCCGGATAGAAGCTGATGCTTCCACCTGCATGTTCAAATACTGACTTATAATAATTCTCTGCATTTTTATAGATATCACCTGCCAGGGCATCTCTGTTATCCAGTGCCAGATCATAGGAAGTATAACCTTCCGGTTCCAGCTTCTCACCGCTGTAAGCTCTGTTAATATCATTAATTATAATAGCCAGAGATGTACCATCGGCAACAATGTGGTGAAGGTCCAGGAACAGATAATTGCCATCACAGGTTCTGTAGATTTCAAACCGGAAAAGCTGTTCATTAAACAACATATATGGACGTACCAGAGTGTCTCTGTTCATTCCGTTTAAAATCGGTGTTTTATAACTGAGCCCATCGTTTCGTTTCTGAAGTACATTTCCGTTGTCATCCATAAACAGACGGGTTTTCAGATAAGGATGCGCCTCAACAGTACTGTCAATGGCTTCTGCCAGTCTGTCCAGATCCACCTTGTTATCAAGCTTTAACAGATACGGGATATTGTAAATGGTAGAACCCATATTTGCAGTACACTCAATGAAAATCCCCTCCTGAGTGTTGGTAAGAGGATAACTTTCCTGTACTTCTCTTTTGCTTTCTTTTCCCGCAGTTTTTACAAATTCCTCCATCATTCGGATAGTGGGATGATTCTTAATATCTGAAGTTTTGATCACAATGTCAAAGGCTTTGGAGATCAGGATATTCAGCTTAATGGCAGTGATGGATGTCAGACCTGCCTCATAAATATCTGTGGTAATCCCAAAATCCGTATACCCCAGAACCTCTGCGATACAGTCAAATAATATCTGCTGAACCTCATTCTCAGGCTTAATGATCTCCGCTGCTTTTTTCTCAGGCAGAAGAAGAGCCTTTTTATTTACCTTCTGGTTCTGGTTCAGAGGAATTTTGTCAATCTGCATGGTAACTGCAGGTACCATATAGGCAGGCTTTGTCTCTTTAATAAAATCATTCAGGGCATTGATATCAACAGTGCTGTCCGATACCACATAGGCAGCAATATATTTTCCACCCTTTGGATCATCAAAGGCAACTACAGTGGCATCCCTGATGCCCTCATATCTGCGGATCACTTCCTCAACCTCAGAAAGCTCAATCCTGAAACCTCTGATCTTAACCTGGGAATCCTTTCTGCCAATGATCTGGATATTTCCATCCGGAAGAAATCTTGCCACATCACCTGAATGATACATCACTTCGTATCCCGGTGTATCATCATAAAGATTCTTTGTATAGACCTCGGCAGTTTTTTCCGGCTTGTTAAGATATCCTCTGGAAACCTGCCAGCCGGTGATCATCAGCTCTCCGCATGCACCGGGAGGAAGCATATGCCCCAGCTTGTCTGTAATATAAAGCTTCACATTGTCAAGTGCTTTTCCGATCGGGACATTTGGATAATATTTGTCCACTTCAAATACAGTCGTAAAAATAGTCGCCTCTGTAGGTCCATAAGCATTAATAAACTTATAATCTTTTGGCGGCTCACATGGAACCAGCTTCTCTCCTCCTACAGAAAGATATCTCAGGCTCTTACAATCCATCTCCAGCGCAAACTGCCTTCCCACCTGAGTAGTCATAAAGGAATGCGTGATGCCATTTTCCTCAAAATAGCGCTGCAGTCCAATGAAATCCAGACGGATCTCCTCCGGAATAATGTGAAGCTGTGCACCGTTTGTGATGGCACCGTAAATATCCATCATGCAGGCATCAAAACCAAAGGAAGCATATGCAGCTACCCTGGAATCCGAATCTATGCCATAATACCTCTTGAACCAGTGACAGAAAGCAGTAATATTCCATATTCCAGCATACAGCCCTTTGGCACACCTGTGGAACCGGAAGTATACAAAAGGATAAACAGATCATGCAGCTGCGGCTTCTTAAGCACAACATCCCTATCCTCCAGCTGCCAGATCTGATCTGTAAACAGCACCGGTCCTTTATATCCGTCTACCAGAGGAAGAAGCTCTCTGTCAGCAATGAGAAGCTTTGCAGAGGAATCCTCCATCATGTACATCAGGCGGTCCCTGGGATAGGTTGGATCCAGAGGCTGGTAAGCTGCACCTGCCTTTATCACGCCCATCGGTGCGATCGCCATATATTCACAGCGGGGGATCAGAATGGAAACAACATCTTCACTGCCAATTCCCTGGGATGCGATATATTTTCCAAGTCTGTCACTGATCTCATCCAGTTCTCTGTAAGTATATTTTTTATCCTTAAATACCACAGCCGTATGGTCAGGAATGGTCTGTACCAGCTCCTCAAACATATCAGCGATGGTCTTACTTCTGTCATATTCGCAGGCAGTATTATTAAATTCCGCAATTTTGTCCGCTCCATTTTGGGAAAGAACAGAAACTTCCGAAATATATTTTGCTTTCAGCAGGGAATCCATAGCTGCCTCATAGGATTCCAGCATTCCACGTACAAAGGCTTCACTGTACATGTCACTGCGGTATTCTGCAGTAAGCACATATTTATGATCGTATTCTCTTACCTGGATCAACAGAGGCATCTTTGACATATCCGGAGAAAGGTCATGACCCCTGGCAACGGTATCCCCGATCGGGAAATCATCCCCAAGCTCTGCCTGATATGCAAATACCAGATCAGAATTAATCCCGTACTTTGCACAGATATCAGAGAACGGAAAAATATCATTTGCCATGGAAGACAGAATCTGCTCAGAGAGCTCTGTCATATAGGCCTGTATGGTGACTTTCGGATCACAGGAACAGTAAACCGGCAGAGTCTTTACAAGCATGCAGACTGTATTCTCCAGTCTGGAATCATTTCTTCCATTATAAATAGTTGCAAAAAGACTCTCCTCGGAATTGGAATATCTGCTCATGAGAATGCCGAATACACCTGTAAACAGAATGTTTGGAGTAACCCCCAGCTTCTCGCAGGCAGAAAGTACCAGAGACTCTCCGGTGTCCACAGGCATCGACAGATATCCTCTCTCAGGAGTCTTTCCTGAGCAGTCAGGAAGAGGCAGGGATTCTGTCTCAATTCCCTCGAAAATACTGTCATAATATTTCTCGGCCTTCTTATATTTTCCCTCTTTCATCTGCTGTTCTTCATCAAGGGCAGCATCAAAGCCTGTGTAGGATTCTTTCTCCAATTTCTCACCCAGATAGGCCCGATCAATATCCTCAAAAATAATATCATAGGAATTACCATCTGCCAGGATATGGTGGAAATCTGTAAAAAGATATTTCCTGTCTTCTGTCACATAAATCCCCGCCCGGAACAGCCGTCCCTTTTCCAGCTTAAAGGGACGCACCAGCTCATCTTTCATCTTTTCAAACTGCTCATTTGTGGTCTGTACCACCTCTGGTACAAAGGCTTCCTCACAAGGCTTCTGCACCATCTCTCCGCTGTCACTTAAATAAACCTTTGTCAGCAGATACGGATGTGCAGCGATCATCTGAGAAATGGCATCTGACAGCTTCTGAACGTCAACAGAGCTTTCCAGTTCAAACAGGAACGGAATATTGTATACCGTACTCTCAGGATTCTTCATGCACTCTGCAAAAATACCCTTCTGGGAGCCGGTAAGAGGGTAAACTTCTCTCTTTTCATAGGTTCTGATCTTCGGTGCAAGCATCACATATTTTTCCAGTTTCTCCACCGTATTGTTTTCGTGGATATCACTGGTTTTCACAGTCACTCCGAATTCCTCTGAAATCAGAATACAAAGCTTCATGGCACTGATAGAAGACAGCCCCGCCCTGTAAAAACTTGTGTCAGTTCCAAAAAAATCATTCTCCACAACGTCTGCAACGATTTCAAAAATCTTCTTCTGCATAGGAGTCTGGGGTTCTTTCAGATTCTTTGGCTGTGCAGCCGGCTTTGGCAGTGCTTTCTTATCAATTTTACCATTCTGTGTCACAGGCATCTTTTCCAGTTGGACAAAAACCTCAGGAACCATATAATGAGCCAGGGACTCTGATGCATAGGCAGAAAGCTCCTCTGTATTGATCTGGCGGTCAGCCATAAAATAGCAGCAGAGGAATTTGTTATCTACAGGCAGAGTAATGCTGGTAATGATTCCCTCATAGGAATTGATCACTTCCTCGATCTCACCAAGCTCAATCCTCAGACCGCGAAGCTTGATCTGATTGTCTATTCTTCCGAAAAATTCAATCTCACCCTCAGGCTGATCCTTGCAAGGTCACCGGTCTTATAGCTCTCTCGCCGTTAAGATCAATGAATACAGCCTCTGTTTTATCCGGCAGATTCATATAACCTCTGCCAACGCCCAGTCCTGCGATCACAAGCTCTCCGGTCTCTCCGTCCGGAAGGATCTTATTCTCTTTATCTACAATATATACCTTCACATTACCGTTAGGCGTACCAATGGTAATGTTTCTGCTGTCCGTAATTACCTTCATGGTACAGCTGATGGTAGTTTCCGTAGGTCCATAACCATTCATAATGTAAGCATCCGGGTTTACTCTGCGAATCTTGTCATACAGAGCCGGAGGAAAAGCCTCTGCACCTACATCAAACACCTTAATCTGAGAAAACTGCTTTTTCAAGCTGGGCAGATCGATCATATTGGACAGGTAAGTAGGAGTTGTGGTCATAATATCCACTTTATTTCTGACGATCAGCTCACCCAGCATAAGAGGATTCAGAATCTCCTCATCAGAGGCGATCACCGCAGTCATCCCGTTGGTAAGTGGCAGAAATTCCTCCAGAACAGACACATCAAAGGTCATGGCTGCCATGGAAAGAGAAACCGATCCCCTGCTGACATAACCATAAGTTTCCGCATTTTTCGGATCCGGATTTACAAAATTGGCAAGGTTGATATGTTCGATCAGCACACCCTTGGGCTTGCCTGTGGAACCAGAAGTATAGATACAATAACAAAGATCATGCTCCCCGATCTTTACCTGAGGATTCTCTGTATTCTCATTCTCCAGAAGTTCCTCGATCAGAAGTACTGTACAGGGAAGCTTAGCAAACAGTTCCCTTCGTTCCTCTGCGATCTCCTTTGTTGTGATAATAAAAGGAGCTCCTGAATCCTCAAAAATATACCGGATCCTGTCATCAGGATAATCCGGTGTGGCAACTGCAAATGCGCCTCCTGCCTTCAGGATACCCTGTCGCACTGCATAGAAATCACAGCATCTCTCAAGAACCACACCTACGATGGTCTCCCGTCTGACACCTTTTTCCACAAGTGCATTGGCAATCCTGTTAGCCCGTTCGTTGAGCTGTGCATAGGTGAAGCTCTCTTTGCCGGAGACAACTGCACATTTCTCTGGATGAAGCTTCACCTGTTCCTCGAACAATTCTGTTACCGGCCGAAACTCAAAAACAAAATTGTTCCTTTCATTAATATTTTTCATTTTCATGTACCTCCTAAAAAGATATTATGGTATTATTCATATCAATCGCACGAATATAATCCATGGATTTGATACCTTCTTGACAAGTTCAATCCCATGTATATCAAAGTCTTCACTGTCATACTGATATTCCAGAGGGTTGAAATTTACACCGTTATCTCTGATCCTCAGTCTGCAGAGATCATCCTCCAGACAGAGGTTAATGTCGATCCAGTTGGAGGTTTTTCCCCCGAATCGTATAATATTTACAGTCATTTCCTCCGCACACACTGCGGCAAGATTTGCCTTGCTTTTAGAAGCTCCCTGTTCCTGGCAGAACTCTATGATCCTCTTATGAACCGTTTGTGCTTCCTCCATGGTACTCTTAATGGAAAAATCCAGATTAATCCCCGGATTTTTGTCAGGAACAATATAAAAGCTTGTATTCTTATGCCTGATTTTTCTGAAAATACAGGCTGCAACTGCAGTTATGATCTCAGTGGCAACAAATCCTGCTGCAATTCCGTCGATACCGATCCCGTCAATCTGTTTCCATACAAGGATTCCCACCAGGGTTGCAGGCAGAACTACCACCGCATTCTCCAGAAATGTGGCAAAACTTGCAATGACTGTCTCCTCAATGGACTCGTAATAGCTGATAATAAACTTATTCCACAGATAAGGTGCCACACACAAAGCAAAGATGCGCAGCGCCTGGACCATATGGCTGCCCAGCTCACCACCGCCGCTTCCGAACATGACAGTGATTTCCTCGGTAAACAGCATAATAAGGACAAAGATCACAGCCAGCAGGATGTAACTGTATTTCAGCATCTTTTTACAGAGAACCCGGATTCCCACGTAGTCCTTCTCTCCAAAAAGGATTCCTGCCACATTGGGGATCACACCGATGATTCCGCCTGTAAGCATCTCGACGATCAGCAGCACATTGTCACAGACAGTAAATACTGCCATACCTTCCTCGCCCAGCTGGTTCATGATAATGGTATTCAGTCCAAGCGCCTTTACAAAATTAGCTGCCATAAAGATCAGCATTGGCACGCCTGTGATGATTGCTTCCTTTGTGATTCCAAGTTCGCCCGGCTTTAGCAGGATCAGATGAAGGTTTCGCTTATCAGAGCGGATATAAAGCACAAAAATTCCCATTGCAAACAGGAAACCAAGAACAGTTGATAAGGATGCACCTGTAATTCCCAGCGGAGTATATCTGAGGAATATATAGTCCAGCACAAGATTGATCACATTGGCTGCGATAAGGTAGGCTGATGCCAGCTCCGGATGATTCTCCACTCCAAGGTAATTGACCATCATCAGTCCAATTCCGATCACCGGTGCCCCCAGCATACTTACACGTATGTAATCTCTGGTATAACCGGTCAGGACACCGTCACCTGATACCAGAAGTCTGGCAACAGGTTCTGCTGCAGGAAGGGCGCAGATTGAAAAAATGATTCCCACCACAAGTGCTACTATAAATGTGGCAGAAAACAATTTCGATGCCCCTTCTTTGTCTCGTTTGCCAAGCATGTTTCCCACTGCTATGGAACCGCCGATACCAAGGCAGTAACCCGTAAGCTGAACAAGCGTCTCTACAGGCAGGCTCAGGGTAACTGCAGACATTGCCTCCACACCTATCAGATTACTTACAAATATCGTATCCACAATATTCCCCAGCTGAAGTGCCAGAGACATCATAATCCCCGGAACAATATACTTGTTCAGCTTCGCATTCAGCAGTCTGTTATTTCTCTCTTCCATCGCTTCCTCTCCTTTGTTTTCAGTTTTTTCAAAATATTGTGTCGTAAAACTGTAAGATATTTAAATTTTACCATTTAGTGCGATAAATGGCAAGTTAATAAAGAATGGGAGAAAGCAAATAAATATTGCTATTTACTGTAACCTGATTCCCCATATTTTACAGTCTCTGGTGCCTACAACCGCATAGTTATCGTAGACAGCCGGGGAAGCCTCTATCACGCCCTCGCTGACAGATAATACATCTTCCTGTTTACCTGTTTTACCATCAAGAAGGCGGATATCACCTGTACTGTTGCAATAAAGAACCTTTCCTGATCCGTCTTTGTTATAAACGCACACCGGAGAAGACCAGGCATATGAGGAAGAATCCTCCCATGCTTTAGATCCGTCAGATTTTCTCAGACAGGCAAGAACTCCGGATGCATTGTCAGAGGTCTTTGCCACTGTCACATATATATAATCGGCAAGGCTGTTCTTTCCACAGGCAATCGTAGACTGAACTCCACCGGAAACACCGTCATCAGTAGTACATTCATAATCTGTATGCCACACGATCTCACCGGTTTCTGCATCAATCTTCCAGACAGGGACAGTGGCTGTGTCATAACTTCTCCATCCAAGGCGGAAGGAAGTACTTACATACAGATACAGATGTCCTTTTTCGATTTCCAGAACAGGCGTTGAATTAGAATCATCCAATGTATCCTGAACCCATACCAGCTGAAGAGTGTTCAGATCCAGACACATAAGATTTCCCCCATTATCGGTCATAAATATATAGCCTTTATAGATTGCCGCACTGTCTTCCATTCCAAGCCAGAAAGACTCTGTACTGCTTCTTGTTCCATAGTAGCGCCATTTTACAGTTCTGCCCGGATCAATGGATAAAGTCCCACTGTTCAGATCATATTTTGTATTCAGCCTGATCAGATACAGGATTCCGTTCTCTCCCGGATAGATCAGGGTATCTGTCTCTGCATCCACAAGTGCTGATCCGTCAAAAAAGCTCAGACTTCCTCTGAGTGAAAACTCATCATTGTCTCCAAAAGTATACATAACACTACAATCCAGCAAGTTTACTACAAATACCTTTGCAGTTCCTTCGTTGCTGTTATATCCGGCGCCAACATACATAATCGGATATCCTCTCGGATCAAGGCACCCGCACCCTTAAAAGTATATCCCAGATATAATGGGTCACGTGTCTTTTCTCCCGTTCTCAAATCCAGAAAATACACATACCCATCCATACAGGCATAAATCACCTCAACCAGTTCATCATCTGCCTTTGCTTTCTCTGTCATATTCATATGTGCTTTGACCTCTTTTGGCCATTTCATCATAAGCGGCTGTCCTGTCCAGCCACTTCCTGTCCAGACGCACTGCCCGAAGAAAGAGAACCTGTATCTGCAGACCATAGTTTGTTCAGCCTGAAATCAGTCATATCTGCATAACCATGGGAAGGGGTATCACGAAAACTGTTTCCGCGAAATGTGACGATCCCATCCACATCTGTATAATCCTGTCCTATATTAAAGGAAATATCACCATCAGCCTTATAATCTCCAATATTTTCAAGTACGTTTCCATCCACCTCAATATTAGTATAGCTGATCAGATTTTCCGGTTTTGTAGAATCCACACAATGAGGCTGAAAATTAATCTCTTTAGTCTTTTGCATTTCAACCACATCTTTGGTTTCTTTAATTTCTTTAGTTTTTTTAGTTTTTTCGATTATCCTGCCTTCTTTTTCCTCATCTGCACCTGAAGCTGATACGGCCTTCACCTTCCCGCTGTCTGTTTTGCTGACAGACAGGAAAAACTTGTTTCCTGCAAACCCAAGCAGAAGTACAAAAATTATAATCCCCCCAGTCTTTATGAGGGTTTTGGGGAAAAAAACTTTTCCACTGCGTTTTCCTGAACTTTTCTGTGATATTGTTTTCTGAATGTAATCCGGTCTTGCAGACTTTCTCCCAGAATCCACGTTTCTCTTCTTGTTCATACCTTTCCTCCTAAAAAATATATCATGTGAACTTCATCTTCTGCCTGGCTGTATCAGGCACATCGATCAGCCCAAAGCGGTAGAATATTCCATATATATAACTCACTCCGCGGATGTCGCCCAGAGCTTTGGGTCTGTCAACCACGGCTCCCACCTTCTTTATGTTTCTCAATGCCAGCAGCACTGAACTTAACGCCAGACTCTTACTGTTCTCCCTACGGTCGATCCACAATTCCCTTGTGTAGTCTCCATTCCGACCCTTTCTTACTTCATAAGTGAACGGAAGCCCTGTATAGGTTTTGAAACTCTCACCTGCATAGAGTAAAATAACCTCCCACAGATACTTCTCGTCCAGTGTTTCTCTCAGCTTCTCTACTGCCTGATATCCTTGTCTTTGCTGCATCTCTGATCTTTCCTGCATTCCTTCCTTTTGATTTCACTCCTGCTCTTTCGATTTGCACTTACAACTTGTCAGCACGCCCCAATTTATCTTCCTGATTCGAGCAGATATATTTATACTCATTTCTGTTTATACTCATTTCTGAGCAACGCAATTTCATGAGTCCATCCCTCATCATCATTTGGTGTCTCCAGAATAAACGGAATTCCCTCTGTGGCAGGATGATTGATCACGCGGACAAGTGCCTCCAGTCCTATTTCACCTTCTCCGATTCTGGCATGGCGGTCTTTATGGCTGCCAAGGGGATTCATGCTGTCATTTAAATGGATGGCTTTTAGTCTGTCCAGACCTATTATCCGGTCAAATTCTTCAAATACGCTGTCAAGATCGTTTACAATATCATATCCACCATCCCAGACATGACAGGTATCCAGGCAAACACCTAATTTATCTTTTAACTCCACCCTGTCAATGATCTGACGAAGTTCTTCGAAATTTCTTCCTACTTCTGTGCCCTTTCCTGACATAGTTTCCAGAAGTACAATCGTACTCTGATCTTTTGTCAGCACTTCATTGAGAATTTCTGCAATTTTACTGATTCCTACTTCTGCACCCTGTCCTACATGACTGCCCGGATGAAAATTGTAATAATTTCCCGGTGTCATTTCCAGACGTCTCAGATCATCTGCCATGATTTCCCTGGCAAAATCCCTGAGGTTTTCTTTGGCAGCACAGCAGTTCATAGTGTAAGGCGCATGAGCCACCAGCTTTCCAAAATGATTCTCCTCTGCCAGCTGCCCAAATGCCTGCACATCCTGCGGATCAATGTCTTTGGCTTTCCCTCCTCTTGGATTTCTGGTAAAAATGCAAATGTGTTACCGCCATTTGCCAGCATCTGCTTCCCCATTGCAAGGTAGCCCCGGGATGAGCTTGTGTGATTTCCTATATATAACATCTTTTTACTCCTCTTCTGTCGTATTTTCACAGTACCAGTTTATAGTAATCCTTTTATCATACATTATGGATTTTCTCAAGATTATCTTTTTCATATCTGCATTATAGCATTTTAACAGATTTTGTTAAACATTTTTACTGTTATAAACAATTTTACGTCAAAAAGGCATTGCTGTGAACGGAGTCAATTGTTCCAAAATTTTTCAGGTTGCGCTTATGAACTATCTTCATGTCAGCGAAAACAATAAATAGGCGCACAAATGAAAGCCGCCCCTGCTGATAGCAGGGACGGTTTTCAAAATGCTTCACAAAAACTGTTAAGTTTTGAACGTGACCTTCCTGAAATCGCAATTCAAGATGACTTGTCAGTTTTTCATCTGGTCCTGCCCTTTACTTTCCATGTACCAACCTTAACATCCTATTCCCCAACAAAGACCCCAGCATACATCCCAAACTATTATGAATAATATCGTCAAACTCAAACAACCCTCTGCAAAGCAGCAGCTGACTAATCTCGATAGCAGATGATACCGCAATTCCCACAAGCAATCCCATCCACCATTTCAGTTTTCTGCCTGTCACCCCCGGCAATAAAATCCCTGCCGGAAAAAGTAGCAGAATATTCAACAGATTCTCCTGCAGTAAACCATCTCCCGTAGTACTTCCCAGTCTACCACATGTACCAATCCCCAGGATTTCCTTCCATGACCAGAATACCTCCGGCTGATACTGCCTGATCCCCGGAGTCCTCGTAAAAACAGTAGAACCAAATACAATTGAAAGAAACGTCAGAAGCAACAGTCCACAGACTGCCTGAATGATCACTATTTTATGCAGCCTTAATAATACTGCTGCCAGAAAAACGGCCATCAGGAAAACCACTGCAAAAGCAATAATTTCCCTGATCGTCCAGCTTCGATTATGTGTAATAATAATCTGATAAATGTCCACTATCTATCTCTCCCCATCTCATGAATCCTGATTTTAACTGCCTGTCAATCGGATATTCGCAGTTTATCAGAAGGAGCTTACAATCCTCCTGATACAAGCAAGTTCCCACCCACTGCTTATCGCTTTTTGCAACCTCCGCAGAGGACTTACCTGATTCGGTTATATTTCATTTACAATGAATTATACCAAAACTACCTGATTCTTACAAAGCACTTTTATCAATATCCTTCATATAAATCCCCGGGTATTTCATGGGTCGAGTAGACGCACCCCTTGCGGTCGTACGCCCCTCACAGAATCCGGACTTGCGGCTTTCCCGCATCCGGCTCTTTGCGAAACGAATCGTTCACATTTATCAATTATATACACTGACATATATTCGGGGTCTTACCAATGGATAGCTGTTATCTATCATATTCAGAAATTCTACCCAGTTGTAGCTTTTCTTTTGACTCCTCCGATTTAGACAGTAGAATAAACTTTTCATTACGTGGTATCGAAATGCTGTTATTCTTTCTGTATTGTCTGTGATTCCATAGTAATGGTAATAACCAGTCAGTATCTGATTGAGTTTAGCAGTAATCTCTTTCAGTTTCCATGTTTTCATGTGTCCCATCAGTTGATTTATTTCTCTGCATTTCTTCGCAAACTTCTTCTTACTGGTTTTCCTCTTCACTCTGAATCTACCATTCTTGCTTTTGGAACAGTAGTGTGTAAAACCTAGGAAAGTAAAGGTACCTGGCTTCGTTCCACTTTTACTGCATCTTTCCTTTGCGTATCGTCCGAACTCTATCAGCCTGCTCTTTTCTTCTTCAAGGCTTAATCCAAAGTGTCCCATTCTATGTTTTAAGTGTTCATAGAACCATACTGCATCTGATTTGTATTGGAATGTCACCACAAAGTAGGTAGACCCAAGGAACCTCCCCTTGAGTCCCCATCAGAACCGTACGTGAGCCTCTCGACTCATACGGCTCCCTCTCCAACAGATGGTAATATTCCAAATTTCCAGTGTGCAAACAAGTTTCTGTCTCTTCTGGCTACTGCACCAAGCCAGTGCTCGGCTCTGCTTCTCGTGTT
>ENA-OQJH01000070-OQJH01000070.1-human-gut-metagenome-genome-assembly--contig:-NODE-70-length-55769-cov-6.179091_pt1 | contig 55769 bp, 92 predicted proteins | sample MGYA00242597_ERZ504763 | MGnify/ENA primary metagenome ERZ504763 (study PRJEB26092, sample SAMD00036359) | human gut metagenome | host: Homo sapiens | study: EMG produced TPA metagenomics assembly of... | reverse complement strand
CTTTGGCGGGGGCGGCAGCTTCCACGCAGGCGGCGGCTCCTTCCATGGCGGCGGCGGTGGCCGCGGGCGGTAATATCTGAGTAAACAAAAAGTGGACGGTTCACACGAACCGCCCACTTTGTTGATTCAGATTTACTTTGTGCCGTAGATGCGGTCGCCGGCATCGCCCAGGCCGGGAACGATGTAGCCGTTCTCGTTCAGGTGGTCGTCCTTAGCGCCCAGGTAGATGTCAACATCGGGGTGTGCCTTGTGCAGGGCCTCAATGCCTTCCGGAGCGGCGATCAGACCAATGAACTTGATGCGCTTTGCGCCGTGCTTCTTGATCTGGGTGATGGCATCAATGGCGCTGCCGCCAGTTGCCAGCATGGGATCCAGAACCAGAACGTCACGCTCGGCGATATCCTGGGGCAGCTTGCAGAAGTATTCCACGGGCTGCAGGGTCTCCTCGTTGCGGTACAGGCCGATGAAGCCGACCTTTGCAGCGGGCAGCAGGGTCAGCATACCGTCCAGCATACCCATGCCTGCACGCAGGATGGGCACCAGAGCCAGCTTGCGGCCTGCCAGCACCTTGGTCTTTGCCATGGTGATGGGGGTCTCGATCTCGACCTCCTCCATGGGCAGGTCACGGGTGGCCTCGTAGCACAGCAGGGTTGCGATCTCGCCGACCAGATCACGGAACTCCTTGGTACCGGTCTGCTTGTTGCGCAGGATGCTCAGCTTGTGCTGCAGCAGGGGATGCTCAACGATCATAGGGGTCATAAATACACGCTCCTTTTTATGTTTATCGGGTTTCGATTGCCATCAGTTTTGCAATGCGCTTTTCGTGGCGGCCGCCTCAAACGGGGTGTTCAGGAACAGATCCACCAGCTGGCAGGCAAGGCCGGGGCCGACAACGCGGCCGCCCATGCACAGGGCGTTGGCATCGTTGTGGCGGCGGGTGTACTCGCAGCTGAAGCTGTCGGAGCAGCAGCAGGCGCGGATGCCTTGACCTTGTTGGCGGCCATGCTGATGCCGACACCGGTGCCGCAGAACAGCAGGGCTTTGTCGCACTGGCCGCTGACCACAGCGTCACAGGCAGGCAGTGCCATATCGGGGTAATCCACGCTGGCAGTGCTGTGGGTGCCAAAGTCGATATACTCCAGCCCCAGCTCGTCCAGATGAGCCTTGACGGCTTCCTTCAGTTCAAAACCGCCATGGTCGGCGGCAAGCGCAATGGGTTTTGCCATGAGAAATTTCAATCCTTTCCATTTTCCGTATCGTTGTTCCGGGCAGCGGCCTCGGCAGCAAGGCGTTCGGCGCGTTCCCGCTCGGCCTGGCTCAGGCGGTGATAATCCGGCAGCAGGGCCTCGGGCAGAACGGCTTCGCCCCGCTGAGCCATCTGCTTGGCCACCAGGGCCACGGCAGCGGCCCGGCCGCCCCGCAGCTCCGGCGGAACAGTGAGCACGCCCGGGACATTGCTGTATTTATTATAGCACAGAGATGCGCCATCACCAACAAAAAACAGGGGCTTTTTGCAATTTTCTACAAATTGGGCAAGGTCAGCCACAGCCCGGGCATCGTCATCCAGCAGGCGGGTGTGGGTGGCCAGGTCAAAAGCGGCGCTGTACACCTGGGCACGGCGGGCATCCAGCGCGCAGAGCACGGTGCCCTCGCCGGTGTGGGCGGCGGCCAGCGCTTCCAGCGTGGAGACCGGGGCGCAGAGGGTCTCGCGGGGGAAGGCCAGCCCCTTGACGGCGGCCAGCCCGATGCGCAGGCCGGTAAAGCTGCCGGGGCCTGCGTTCACACCGAACAGGTCGATGTCTGCACAGGTCAGGCCGCACAGCTTCAGGCAGTGATCCACCAGCGGCATCAGGGTCTCGCTGTGGGTCATGCCGCCGTCCAGATAGCACTCGTACTTCAGGCGGTCGTCCTGCAGCAGGGCCACACCCAACGTTTTACCGGCGGTGTCTACGGCTAAGATATTCATACGCTGACCCCCTTGATGGTGATGCGGCGGGTGGTGTCGTCCACCCGGTCGATGTTGATGTAGATCGGGTCTTCCGGGGCCAGCAGGTCGGCGAAATTCTCGCTCCACTCAGCGGCCACAATGGCACCCTGATCCAGATAATCGTAAAAACCGGCGGCGCACAGGTCGTTCTCGGTGGAGATGCGGTAGAGGTCGAAGTGGGCCAGCGGGCGGGGGCCGCGGTAATAGTTGACGATGGCAAAGGTGGGGCTGCTGACCGGGTCGGTGCAGCCCAGCCCCTTGGCCAGGCCCTCACAAAAGGCGGTCTTGCCCGCGCCCAGACCGCCGGTGAAGGCAATCAGTGCCCCGTCCGGCAGCACTGCCGCCAGTTTCCGGCCAAGCGCAACGGTCTCTTCTCTGGAATGTGTAATATATTCAGCCATACAATGCTCCTTCATCTTGAAGCTTGAACTTTCCCGTTTTGCCAGCTGTCTGCGAGGCAGACTGAGAGGTAAATCAAAAGGGATGACAGAAGCTTCTGCCATCCCCCAGTATAATATAAATCGAGCAAAAGTGCAACGCTCAAGCGGCCTGCTGTACTTCCTGCGGGGCAGGTGCCGCGTTCGGTTCGATCAGCCGGACCCCCACATCACCGAACAGCAGCGGGTAAGCTGCCGCCGCATGGGGGCGCTTGCCGCCCTGCGCGTTGTACCAGACCAGATCATCCGCACCATAGGTATCCATGGAGTGCTGAACGGATTCCTGCAGGGTCTGGCCCAGGATCAGGTGGTTGACGGTATCCCACAGCATACTGCGGGAATACACGGTGTAGACGTTGTTCACATAGCCTGCCACTGCTTTGGCACCACCGGCCAGCAGGGCATCGGCCATGGAGGTATCCAGACTGCCGCTCACGCCAAGGAACTCACAGGTCTCGGAGAGCACTACGGTGTCCTTGAGCTGACCGCCCCGGTAAGCCGCCCGGAAAAAGCTGGGCGTGATGCAGTACAGGCCGTTGATCTTGATGACCCGGTGGGTCAGCAGATCGATGCCGTAGTAGAGGTCTTTGTAGAAATCCGATTCCTCCGTCAGCAGGATGACCGGCTCGGTACGGGTCTGTTTGAACAGAAAACCGGAGGTGTAGGTGTAGTAGGAGCCGTGGGCGCTGAGGATGCACAGCCCGTAATCGTTCATCCGTTTCAGGTCAGAGACGGTGACCGTGCTATCGATACGGGTGTGCAGGCCCATCGCCGTCCAGAAGCCTTCATATAGGAGTAGTACGGGTAGCGGGAGCTGTTCACGGTGTTGTCAAAGGCGTAGTAGATCATGGCGCTGCCAGATCACCCTGCGGGGCGTTGGACATTTCGTGCAGATCTGCAGCGGGCAGTTCGGAAGGGGCGAAGGGAGTATTCTCTTCGTCCGGATCCTCCACCAGAACGCCGCCCAGCGCGCCGCAGCTGTACGCAAAGCTGACCATGCCGTTTTCTTCGTCCACATGGAGAGAGCGCGCCGAAACAAGCCCTTCCTCGGCCAGCTGCTGCAGCTGTGCCACGGCGGCATCCAGCCGCTGGGCACGGGTCATCTCAGCGTAAGCGTCGCTGCCGGTCAGAGCGGTCACGGCGCTGTCGGCCTGCTGCATCTCCCGGGCATCGGCAGTGGTCAGCGTGGTCTGGGCCACGGTGTCGGCTGCTGTTCGGCAAAAGCAGAAGCAGGGAAGAGCGCGGAAATAAAAACAGTCAGTGCGCAGAGCGCGCACAGAAAGCGATGAGAATTTGTTTTCATCTTGGAAGTTCCTCCGGAAAAATCCTGCCGAAAAAGCAGGTCTCCAGCTTTCATTTTAGAAGGTGGAGGGGGCTTTGTCAAGGCTGCGGCAAATATTTTGCAGAGTTGTCACAGGATGAAAAGATCTGTGGAAAAAACTTCCGCAATCTTGCGCAAAAAAGGGCGGTGCGGTATACTTATATTACATAATGGAGTAGTTTACGCCCTCTCCGGCATTGCGGACGAGCGAAGCAGACCTGAGCGGGCGATCCAATGAAAGAAAGAGGTGTTTTCGGTTGGAAAACATTCGGCGCTACTTCAAGCGCACCGATAAAACTTACCTGCTGCTGTGCATCTTCAGCAGCGTAATGGCTGTGACAGCACTTTCGAGCTGGGCAGCCAAGCAGGGCAATGGCTTTGCCATGGATGAGATCACCGGCAGATCACCGGTCTGGGCGATTACCGCCGGGCGGCGGTGCAGGCGGGTGCAGCCCTCATCGGGCTGGTCATTGCGGTGCTGCTGTCCAATATCGATTACCGCAGCCTGGTGAAGGTGTGGCCGGTGCACGTGGCCCTGACCTGGGGCATGGTGCTGCCCACGCTGGTGCTGCGCAATGTGAGCATCGGCCGCTGACCATCGGCTACAACGCAGGCGATACCGACAACTATTCCTGGTACAAGTTGGGGGGCTTTACCCTGCAGCCCACGGAGCTGGCCAAGATCAGCTTTATCCTGACCTTTGCCATGCACCTGAACAATGTGCGTACCCGGCTCAACGAGCCAAAGGAGCTGGGCAAGCTGCTGCTGCATCTGGCAGTGCCCATCCTCATCATCCATGTTCAGGGCGACGACGGCACCGCCATCATCTATGCCATCATCGGCTGCTGCATGATGTTTGCGGCGGGCCTGAGCTGGAAGTATATCCTGGGGGCGGTCTCGGCGGCGGCAGTGGCTATGGCGACGGCGTTCGCCTTTTTCAGCGATAAGATCGGCAAGGGATACCAGTGTACCGCATCCTTGCTGTCATCGATCCCGATAACAAGACCGGCTGGGCCCCCAGCGAGACCATCTGGAAGAACATCATCTACCAGCAGCAGCGCGGCGAGATCGCGCTTGGTTCGGGAGGCATCTTTGGCAACGGGCTGTTTGGCGGCAGTTATTACAGCGTGCCCAACGCCCACAATGATTTCATCCTGAGCTGGATCGGCAACGTGGCGGGCTTTGTGGGCTGCTGTGTGGTGTTGGGCGTGCTCTTCGCACTGGTCATCAAGACCTTCCTCACCGGTGCCCGCAGCGAGGATCTGCTGGGCACCTTCATCTGCGCGGGCATCGGCGCGCTCTGCTGGCCCAGATCGCCGTGAACGTGGGCATGAACCTGCGCGTCCTGCCCGTAATCGGTGTCACCCTGCCGTTCTATTCGGCGGGCGGCAGCTCGGTGCTGATGCTGTACATCTGTGTAGGCCTGGTGCTCTCGGTCTATACCCATAATACCAAAAAGCTGTTCGGCTGAGCCGGAACAGAACGCGGCCCCGGAGAGAAGGAAAAACTCTCCGGGGCCGCTTTTGTGTGTCAGCCAAAGGTATTGCGCAGCTTGTTGGCAAGCCGTTTCAGCTGAGACAGGTGAGGGAACCGTTCCCGATGGGAGAACCGCTGAAATTTGAGAAAGAATTTTGGTGGAGTTGACAGTTTTCACCCGTAAAAGACGGCGTGTGTGGAATTTGCCCTTGACCCCGGGGCGTTCCGTGTTACAATATTTCCGGTACAGCCTGTCTGTTTGGGCTGCGGAACACAAAAAAGGAGTATTGAACGGTAAATTTTATGGATACGAACGTGGAATCTTCCATGCAGAGCAAGATCGTTGAATATGTCAAGCAGTATGCAATGATCACGCTGAGCATTTCCATCATGTCGGTGGGTGTGTACTTTTTCAAATTCCCCAACAACTTTGTCTTTGGCGGCGTGACCGGTATGGCGGCGCTGGCGGCCAAGCTCACCCCGCTGTCGGCTTCGGCCTTTTCCTCGGCGGCAACATGATCCTGCTGGGTGTGGGCCTGATCTTCCTGGGCAAAAAGTTTGCCATGACCACCGGCTATGCCACTGTGGTCATGTCGCTGGAGCTGATGGCGCTGGAAAAGATCTGCCCCCTGCGCGGCCCCTTGAGCGACCAGCCCATGCTCGACCTGCTGTTTGCCATTGCCCTGCCGGCCATTGCGTCGGCTCTGCTGTTCAATGTGGGCGCTTCCTCCGGCGGCACGGATGTCATTGCCTCATCGTGGAAAAGTATACCCACATCCACAACGTGGCAGTGGCGCTGTTCCTGACCGACCTGTTCATGGTCATTGCGGCCTGCTTCGTGTTCGACCTGTACACCGCCCTCTATTCCTTCGTGGGTCTGACCGTGAAATCGCTGGTCATTGATGCCGTGCTGGAAAAGATCAAGATGTGCAAGGCTATCCTCATCGTCTGCGACGACAGGAAACCCATCTGTGATTTTGTCATGCGCAAGCTGATGCGCGGCGCAACCTATACGCCCTGCTTCGGCGCATATACCGACAAGCCCCACTACATCATCTACACCACCCTGACCCGCCGCGAGGCCGATCAGCTGCAGGATTTTATCCACAAGCAGCACCTGAACGCCTTTATGTCCATGCTGAGCACCACTGAGGTGTTCGGCAAGGGCTTCAACCACGCATAAGGAGGAACGTATGGTACAGGTCGATCTCATCACCGGTTTTCTGGGTGCGGGCAAGACAACGTTCCTGCGCAGATATGCTGCGTATCTGACCGCACAGGGGCATCATGTCTGCATTCTGGAAAATGACTTTGGCGCTGTGAACGTGGATGCCATGCTGGTGCAGGATCTGCTGGGGGAACGCTGCGAGATCGAGACCATCAGCGGCGGGTGTGATTGTGATACCCACCAGCGACGGATGCGCACCAAGCTCATCTCAATGGCCATGCGCGGGTTCGACCGGGTGGTGGTGGAGCCCAGCGGCATTTTTGATGTGGACGAGTTCTTTGATGTCCTGCGGGATGAGCCGCTGGATCGGTGGTATACACTGGGCAATGTGTTTGCCGTTGTGGATGCCCTGCTGCCCGGGACGCTTTCCCCGCAGGCGGAGTATATTCTGGCATCGGAAGCTGCCAGCGCCGGACGCATCCTGCTCTCCCGCAGTCAGCTGGCCACCCAGGCCCAGCGGGAAGGCGCCATCGACCACCTGAAGCGTGCCCTTGCGGCCTGCAAGTGCAGCCGTACCCTGACGGAAAAAGATTTTCTGATCAAGGACTGGGCCGACCTGGAGGATGCGGATCTTGCGGCGCTGGATGCCTGTGGCTATCAGCATGCTGACTGCGAAAAGCTCTGCTTTGATGCGCACGATGCATTCAGTTCAGCGTATTTCCTCGAGCTGGGCCTGCCCCGGCAGCAGCTGGAAGCGCGCATTCCCAGCCTGTTCACGGATGCCGCCTGCGGCCGGGTGCTGCGGGTCAAGGGTTTTGTGCAGGATGCCGCCGGCTGGGTGGAGCTGAATGCCACCGCCGACGGCCTGACCGCGGCTCCCATTCCGGCAGGGCAGGAGGTGCTCATCGTCATCGGCGAAGGGCTGGACAAGGAACAGATCGAAGCTGTTTGCGGAACTGAGGGAGCGTGCGGGAAACACAGAAAACACCGCTTTGCGGTGCATCGGCCTGGCAGATTGCGGCACGTGGATGTGCGCTTTCTGCCGGGCCCTTTTCTTTTCCACAGTTTTTCCGGCAAAATATAACAATCCTTGTCAGATATTGCTGTTGCGCCCCCGGAGGTTTTGGACTATAATTTTGACTTAGCTGTTAGACAAGGGGGATTTTTTACGAATTATCTGTTTCAATTTGCGCGTATCCTCGCGTTTTGCTTTCTGGGGGAAGTATGTCATGCCGTACTGCCGCTGCCGGTTCCGGCCAGTGTGTACGGGCTTGTGCTGCTGCTGCTGGCCCTGAACTTCCGGCTGATCCAGCTGGAGGATGTAAAAGAGGTGGGCGTGTTTCTCACTGGTATCTTCCCGCTGCTCTTTGTGCCCGCCGCCGCAGGCGTGATGGAGCTTTGGGCGGAGATGGGGGAAATGCTGCTGCCCATCATCATCGCCATCATCCCGGTCACGGTTCTGGTCATGGTGACCGCCGGAAAGACCACCCAGGCTCTGACCAGCCGCAAAAAGGACAAGGAGGCTGCTGCCAATGATGGAATTGCTGAATGAGTTCCTTTCGGGCTCTGTTGCCTGGGGTGTGCTGCTGACACTGGCCGCCTTTGCACTGGGAGCCCTTGTGAACAGAGTGACCGGAAAGGCATTTTTTAACCCGCTGCTGCTGGGCGCGATCTTTGTGATCGTTTTCCTGTCGGTATGCGGCATCCCCTATGCCGACTACAAGGTCAGCGCCGCCCCGGTGAACTACCTGCTGCTGCCCGCCACCGTGCGCTGGCCATCCCGCTGTATGAAAAGCTCGACCTGCTCAAGGCAAACGCCGCCGCCATCATTGCAGGTATCTCGGTGGGCACGCTGGTCAGCCTGGGCAGCGCGCTGGCACTGGCGCTGGCGCTGCACCTGACCCAGGAGCAGTACGCCACCCTGCTGCCCAAATCCGTGACCACCGCGATCAGCATGGATGTAGCCGCAGAGCTGGGCGGCATTGCGGCCCTGACCGGTGCCATTGTCATCCTGACGGGCATCGCGGGCAGCCTGTTGGCTGAGACGGTCTGCAAGGCGTTTCACATCACCGACCCCATTGCCAAGGGCGTGGGCATTGGCACCTCGGCCCATGCCGTGGGCACCAGCAAGGCCCTGCAGATGGGTGAGGTGGAAGGTGCCATGAGCGGCCTGTCCATCGCTGTGGCCGGTGTGCTGACCGCAGTGCTCTGCCCGGTGTTCGTAAGCCTTATCGATTGATCGCATAAAAACACCCCTCTCCGCTGTGCGGCTGCACGGACGGAGAGGGGTGTTTTTATGCGTTCTCTTTTTTCAGGACTCTGGTCACCATGAACACACAGTAGAGCAGTGCCAGACCCCAGGCAATGGGGTTGGCAATGCAGATGCCGAAGTAGCCCAGACTATGAACGGCCAGCCAGCCGCAGAGCGCGCGGCCGATGAGCTCGCCCACACCGGAGATAACGGCCTGCACACTGTATCCCAGACCCTGCAGGGTGTTGCGGAAGACCATCAGCAGGCCGTTGATGCAGAACAGCACGCTGATCACGGTCAGGTATTCCACAGCACCGGAAGTCACGGCAGGGTCGGCATCGCCCAGAACAAGGCCCACGGCCCAGCCCTTGACGAAGAAGAGCACCACCCAGGCAGCCGCGCAGTAGCACAGCTGGAGGATGCAGCCATCCCGGATGCCTGCCTGACGCGGTCAGTGCGGTGGGCACCGTGGTTCTGGCCGACATAAGTTGCCATAGCCGTGCCCACGCTTGCCATGGGCACGGTGAACATCTGGCGAATCTTCTCACCGGCGGTCTGGGCGGCCACGGCGGTGCTGCCCAGCAGGTTGATGGCATCCTGCATGATGAAGGCACCGATGGCAGAAACGGAATACTCAAAGCCCATCGGAAGGCCGATATAGGCCAGCCGCCCGCAGTGCCCCGCCGAGAGGACACAGTTTTCCCGGGTGAAATGGATGCCCTCCACCCGGGTGAAGAACCACCAGGTGCAAAGCAGGCCGCTGAACAGCTGGCTGACAACGGTGGCGATGGCTGCGCCCTCCACGCCCATACCCAGCGGTACGATGAACAGCCAGTCCAGCCCGATGTTCAGGAAACTGGAGATTAGCAGGAAATAGAATGGGTGCTGGGAATCGCCCAGACTGTGCAGGACGGTGGAGGTGTAGTTGAACAGCATCGTGCCGGAATGCCGAGGAAGATGATGCGGATGTAGGCCACCGCGTCCGGGAACAGCTCGGCCGGGGTGTGGATGAGCTGCAGCAGCGGGGCAGCAGTGAGGGTGGTGACGATGGTGAACACCACGCTCAGGACCACGCAGAGGACCGCGCCGTTGAACAGATACTTGTGCATATCCTCGCTGTCCCTTGCACCAAAGCTCTGGCCACCGGGATGCCAAAGCCCGTGCAGGAACCCAGCACAAAGCCTAAAATGAGAAAATTCAGAGAGTAGGTGGTGCCCACCGCGCCCAGTGCATCGGTGCCCAGACAGCGCCCCACAATGACGGTGTCCACAAAGCTGTACAGCTGCTGGAACAGGGTGCCCAGCACCAGCGGCAGGGCAAATTTCAGGATCTGGGGCAGCGGCCTGCCCACCGTGAGGTCGGTGGTGCCGGAACCCTTTTTGGTTTTTTCCATAAGTTTTACATGCTCCCTCCGGGTTTGATCTGCCACTAAGGATATCATGGAATCCGCTCCCGGTGTTAGCATTATTTTATGGAAAACCCGGATAAATTCTGCTTTTTCTCACCAAAGGGGCAGGGAACTGACTTCATCCCGGAGCTCCAGTGCCTGGGTGTGGGTCAGCTTTTTGGTGCGCTCCATCCGCTCCACCACCACAAGTGCGCGCCTGCGGGCCAGCTCCCCGTTGGCGGCGTAGACCGAGGGCGCGTTGGGCAGGCCGGCCAGTACCACACACTCGGCGCGGGTCAGCTCCCGGGTGGGTTTGCCAAAGTAGCCCTGCGCAGCCTGCGCCACGCCGGACCACTGGTTGCCGAAGTAGCAGCTGCCGGCGTACATCTCAAAGATCTGCTGCTTGGAGTAGTAATCCTCGATGTCCCTGGCGGCAAACATCTCCGCTGCCTTGCGGGCCATCTGCTTTTCCTGGGTGAACAGCTCGTTTTTGGCCAGCTGCTGGGTCAGGGTGCTGCCGCCCTCGGCCAGAGAGCGGGTGCGCAGGTCGGCCCAGAGCGCGGACAATGGCTGCCGGGTCGATGCCGTGGTGCCTTTCAAACCGGCTGTCCTCCACGGAAATGACCGCATCGATATAGGTCTGGGGCAGCTGGTCACAGCTGGCAAAGCCGGGCCGGGAGCTGATCTCATCATAGAGGCTGGCAATGGCTTTTGTGCCGCTGTGGCGCGGTAGAGCTGCCAGCCCTGCACGCCCAGTGTTCCGCCAATGACCACCAATACAAACAGCGCCGCCAGCAGCAGGCAGCTGAGCAGCCGCTTTACAAAACGTTTCAGCATCTTCACGTTCCCCTCCGGTTTTGATTCAACGTTATCCTACCCGATTTGACGGAAGAATGCAAGTTACATTTTTGTGAATACGGCTGCACAAGAAAAAAGCGCCCTGCCGGGGCAAACCGGCAGAGCGCTCTTACGAGTTATGGAAAGGGGATGCAGAGGCGCTGCTTACAGAGCAAAGTAACGCTTTGCGTTGTCGAAGCAGATGCCCTTGACGATCTTCTCCAGAGCCTTCTCATCGTTGGGATACTCGCCATCCTCGACCCACTGGCCGATCAGGTTGCACAGGATGCGGCGGAAGTAGTCGTGGCGGGTGTAGCTCAGGAAGCTGCGGCTGTCGGTCAGCATACCGACAAAGTTGCCCAGCAGGCCCAGGTTTGCCAGGCTCTTCATCTGGTTCTCCATGCCGATCTTCTGGTCGTTGAACCACCAGCCGGAGCCGTGCTGGATCTTGCCGGGGATCTCATCATTCTGGAAGCAGCCCAGAATGGTGCCGATCTGCTCGTTGTCAGCGGGGTTCAGGCTGTAGATGATGATCTTGGGGCACTCATCGGTGTCGTTCAGGGCGCTCAGCAGAGCAGCGATCTCGCCGCCGCACTTGGCAGTGTTGATCATATCGAAACCGGTATCGGGTCCCAGCAGGGCGTTCATCTTACGGTTGACACCGCGCAGGCAGTTGTAGTGCATCTGCATGGCGATGTTCAGGCGGTGATACTGCTTGCCCAGGTGGATCAGGATGTAGGTCTGGTACTTCTCAGTCTCTTCAGCGGTCACGGCCTCACCGGCCATAGCCTTCTGGTAGATGGCGTTGACCTCTTCCTTGGTGGCCTCACGGTAGGGCACATAGTCCAGGCCGTGGTCAGATGCGCGGCAGCCCATCTCGGCAAAGAACTCGATGCGCTGGGTCAGAGCGTCGGTGACGCAGTTGATGCACTCCAGCTTTTCCTTGCCAACGGCCTGAGCCAGCTTGCCCATGTACTCCACGAAGCCGGGCTTCTGGATGTTGAGGGCCTTGTCGGGGCGGAAGGAGGGAGCAACGGTGAACTTGATGGAAGGATCTTCCTTGATCTTCTTGTGCCATGCCAGATCGTCGATGGGGTCGTCGGTGGTGCCGATGAAAGCAACATTGGACTGCTCGATCAGCCGCGGACAGTCATGCTGTCGTCGTGCTGCAGCTTGTCGTTGCACAGGTTCCAGACTTCCTCAGCGGTGTCGCCGTTCAGCACACCCTGATAGCCGAAGTACTTGCGCAGCTCCAGGTGGCACCAGTGGTACATGGGGTTGCCAACGCACATGGGCAGAGCCTCGGCAAACTTCTGGAAACGCTCACGGTCGGGCTTGGTGCCGGTGATGTACTCCTCGGGTACGCCGTTGGAACGCATCACGCGCCACTTGTAGTGGTCGCCTGCCAGAGAGCCATCGGGCTGGCGGCCGCCCAGCCACACCTGAGCGATGTTCTCAAAGCGGCGGTTCTCGTAGATCTCCTTCGGGGAGATATGGCAGTGATAGTCGCAGATGGCATATCAGCAGCGTAGGTGTGATACAGATGCTGAGCCACAGGAGACTGGAGCATGAATTCCTTGTCCATAAATGCTTTCATGGGTCGAAAACTCCTTTTCATTCTAATGTACTAATATATCACTATGGGGTACCTTTAACAGCGCCCACGCAGGGCGTGTTAAGCCTATCTTTAGTATAGCGGAAAACGATAATGTATACAACTGAAAAACTGACAAATTTTCAGACTTTTCCTTGTAAAAAACGCTGGAATTTATAAAAATGGCCTGTTTTGGGCCAAAAATCTGGCAAAAAACACTTGACTTATTTGTATACAACAGCATACAATAGAGACAGAGTGCGGGGCACAAAGGGGTGCCCCGGAGAGAAGCAAAGCAAGCTAAAAGGAGAACACGTGATATGGAAACTTTGAACTACAAGGTTCTGTCTGAGACCGGCTACAACGGCTACATCCTCAAGGATGCCCCTGTCAAGGTCATGCAGTTTGGCGAGGGGAACTTCCTGCGCGCATTCGTGGACTATTTCTATGATATCGCCAACGAGAAGGCTGGCTACAACGGCAAGGTCAAGCTGGTGCAGCCCATCGGCAACTTCCCCCAGATGGCTGACTGGATCAACGAGCAGGAGGGCCTGTACACCCTGTACCTGCGCGGCAGCGAGAAGGGCCAGAAGGTGGATGCAAAGCGTGTGATCTCCTGCGTGTCTGACTGTGTCTGCCCCTACATCGATGGCAAGTGGATGAAGTGCTGGCTCTGGCCCGCTCTGAGGATCTGGAAACAGTTGTATCCAACACCACCGAGGCCGGTATCGCTTACACCCAGGGCGACAGCGCCTTCGATCAGGTTCCTCCCAACAGCTTCCCCGCAAAGCTGACCCGCGTGCTGTACGAGCGCTACAAGGCATTCAACGGCGCTGCGGACAAGGGTCTGGTCATCCTGAGCTGCGAGCTGATCGACAACAACGGCAAAGAGCTGAAGAAGTGCTGCAACAACTACGCCAAGGACTGGAATCTGGAAGCTGAGTTCATCGACTGGATGAACAATGCCAATACCTTCTGCTCCACTCTGGTGGACCGCATCGTTCCGGGCCGCATCCGCGACCCCAAAGAGCTGGCTGCCATGGAAGAGGCCAACGGCTACCACGATCAGGTACTGGATGTCGGCGAAGTCTTCGGCGTGTGGGTCATCGAGGGCCCTGCAGGTCTGGAGGACAAGCTGCCGTTCAAGAAGGCCGGTGTCAACGTCATGGTCGTGCCTGATGTTACCCCCTACAAGAAGCGCAAGGTCCGCATCCTGAATGGTGCACACACCGGCTTTGTTCTGGGCGCATATCTGGCTGGCTTCGACATCGTCCGTGACTGCATGCACAACGATACTGTCCGCGGCTTTATGAACAAGATGCTGCATGAGGAGATCATCCCCACCCTGCCTCTGGACAAGAAGGATCTGGAAGAGTTCGCTTCCGCCGTTGAGGACCGCTTCAACAACCCCTTCGTCAACCACGAGCTGATGAGCATCTCCCTGAACTCCACCTCCAAGTGGAAGGCCCGCAATATGCCTTCCTTCCTGGCATACATCGAGGAGCAGAAGCAGCTGCCAAGTGCCTGACCATGTCTCTGGCCGCTTACATTGCCTTCTACTCCAGTGATATCCAGGAGCGCACTGCCGACGGCCTGATCTGCAAGCGCCCCGCAGGCAACACCTACAAGATCCAGGATGACGCATGGGCACTGGACTTCTACTATGCACACAAGGACGACACCGACGCTCAGCTGGTGCACGCCGTTCTGACCAACACCCAGATGTGGGATCAGGATCTGACCAGGATCGAGGGCCTGGAAGCCGCTGTTCTGGCTGATCTGGAGCTGATCCGCACCCAGGGTGCCGAAGCTGCCTACAAGAGCTGCCTGTAAGCTGGAATATCACCTGCACAACAAGGGGCTGCTGCTTTGGGCAGCGGCCTCCTTGTGCTTTGTAAATGTCATTAAGGAGAATAACTATGCCGCAGGCGATTCATATCAGCCCCATTGACAACGTGGTGGTTGCACTGCACCCCATTGCCAAGGGTACTCTGGTGGAGGTGGACGGCCTTGCCGTGACCGCGCTGGAGGATATCCCTCAGGGCCACAAGATGGCAGTAAAGCCCATCAAGAACGGTGAAAATGTCATCAAGTACGGTTTCCCCATCGGTCATGCCACCGCCGATGCCGAGCCGGCACCTGGATGCACACCCACAATGTCCACACCAACCTGTCCGGTGAGGTGGAGTACAGCTATAACCCCGCCCCCGACCTGGCCCCCCTGCCCAAGGTGGAGCCTGAGACCTTTATGGGCTTCCGCCGCAAGGATGGCCGTGCCGCCATCCGCAACGAGATCTGGATCATTCCCACGGTTGGCTGTGTCAACGACATCGCCAAGAAGATGGTGAACGACAACCAGGATCTGGTCACCGGCTCCATTGAGGGCCTGTATACCTTTACCCATCCGTTTGGCTGCAGCCAGACCGGCCACGACCATGCCCAGACCCGCAAGCTGCTGGCCGCGCTGGTCCGCCACCCCAATGCCGCCGCTGTTCTGGTGCTGCATCTGGGCTGCGAAAACCTGCAGCACGATCAGTTCGTGGAAGAGCTGGGCGAGTATGACCACGACCGGGTCAAGTTCCTGACCTGCCAGGATGTGGACGACGAGTTCACCGCCGCCCGTGAGATCCTGAAAGAGCTGGCTGCTTACGCCGGTCAGTTCAAGCGTGAGCCTATCCCTGTGAGCGAGCTGGTGGTCGGCATGAAGTGCGGCGGCTCGGACGGCCTGTCCGGCATCACCGCCAACCCCACCATCGGCCGCTTCTCCGATATGATGGGCCAGCGCGGAGGCTCCACCGTCCTGACCGAGGTGCCCGAGATGTTCGGTGCCGAGGGCTTCCTGATGGACCGCTGCATCAACAAGGAGGTATTCGTCAAGGCCGAGCACATGATCAACGGTTTCAAGGAATACTTCATCAGCCACAACGAGGTGGTTTACGACAACCCCTCTCCGGGCAACAAGCAGGGCGGCATCACCACCCTGGAGGACAAGAGCTGCGGCTGTGTCCAGAAGGGCGGGCACCGCCCCCATCATGGATGTCATCGGCTACGGTGACCCCGTGGTGACCAAGGGCCTGAACATGCTCTACGGCCCCGGCAACGATCTGGTGTCCGCAACGGCCATGACCGCCGCAGGCGCTCACCTGATCCTCTTCTCCACCGGCCGCGGCACCCCGTTCTCTGCCCCGGCTCCCACCCTGAAGATCTCCACCAACACCCCGTTGGCCGAGAAGAAGTCCGGCTGGATCGACTTCAACACCGGTGTCATCGCGGACGGTGAAAAGACCATCGATGAGGCCGCCCGCGACCTGCTGGATCTGGTCATCCGCGTTGCAGGCGGTGAGCAGACCAAGGCCGAGAAGCACGGCTTCCGCGAGATCTCCATCTTCAAGGATGGCGTTGTTCTTTAATTGAAAAATGGCTGCTGTGCGTGCTTTTTGCGCGTACGGCGGCCTTTTTGTATCAAATGATATGGAGGTACAACTTATGAACCAGATCACCACCCAGTACGTCACCGAGGGCGGCGCATGCTTTGAGCAGTATGTCATCACCGACCCCGTGGCAAAAACTGCCCTGACCATCACCCCCGAGCGCGGCGGCATGGTCACCGGCTTTACCCTGGACGGCGACGAGTACATCTGGACCCGCCGCCCCAACTTCAGCGAGTGCAACCGCCCCCGCTTCGGCATCCCTGTGCTGTTCCCCAACTGCGGCAAGCCCGACAACGGCGTGCACATCTTCAACGGCCAGGCCTATCCCATGGAGATCCACGGCATGGCTGACCTGTGTCCCTGGGAAGTGGAGAGCGTCGGCCCTGACGGCGTGACCCTGATCCTGGAGTCTAGTCCCCTGACCAAGTTCCTCTACCCCTTCGATTTCACGGTCCTGATGAACTACAACCTGCAGGGCAACACCGCTTCCCTGAGCATGACCGTGATCAATGAGGGCGATGTTCCGATGCCTTCAGCTTTGGTTATCATCCCTATTTTGTGGCCTCTGCTCTGGAGAATGTGGACTTTGACATCAAGTGTGCCACCTGCTCCGAGGATGCCAAGGGCGAGCAGCCTGCCGCACCTGAGAAGATCACCCTGACCCGCAAGGAAGGCACTGACAACTCCATCCGCCTGATGACCGGCGTGGAGTTCCCCATGACCTTTACGGATAAGGCAACGGCCACAAGGTCACCGTGGATGCTGACGAGAGCTTTACCAACGGTGTGCTGTGGCAGCAGGATGCCGAAAACTTCGTCTGCATGGAGCCCTGGAACGGCTGGGCCAACAGCGTGAACGAAGAGGCAAGCACGAGGTGCTGGAGCCCGATGAGGCTATGACCAGCGAGTGGACCATCACCATTGAGAAGGTTTAAGACCCCGCTGCGGAACCTTTGATACGCAAAAACTCCCCTGCATTCCGGTAAAATGGAATGCAGGGGAGTTTTTATGTTACAGCTCAGGCCTGCGTTTTTTTACTGCTCCGGAGCGGTGAAGCTGATGGGGGTAGCACCTGCAGCAGCGTCAACGCTCAGCAGGGAGATGGGAGCAACCTCGTAGCCCAGGGTGTCGAAGCTCTGGGTGTCGCCGCCCTCGGTGGTGAACTCCAGGACATACTCAGCGCTCTTGTCAGCATCCTCGGGCAGGGTCAGCACAACGCTGTCGCCGTCAGCCAGGCCGTCAGCAGCCAGGTTCTCGCCCTTGTCCTCAGAGCCAGCAGCGTACAGGTACAGCTCGGTGACATTCTCGCCGGTGGTGTTGTAGACAGTGTACTCGGCGGACTCGACCTCGGCCTCGCTGGAAGCTGCCTCAGAGCTTGCAGCCTCAGAGGAAGCGGCAGCGGAAGAAGCAACGGAAGAAGCGGTGGTGGAAGAAGCAGAACCGCCGCAAGCGGTCATACCAACAGCCAGTGCCAGAGCAGCGGCAACAACAGCAACATTCTTGAGTTTCATTGTGTAATCTCTCCTTGTTTGTGACGAAAATCTTTTCTCGTGGGCAGCTCTCGTGAAAAGCTATCCACAGGCAACTATTATACAAGGATATGTCGAAGAATACAATAACAAATCCTTTACAAAAGTGTGAAAAGTAATACAAAGACCCTCTCCGTCCTGCTGATGCCCGCCAGCACCTCCAAAAGGGAGGGGCGGCATTGCGAGGCAATGACGGAGAGGGTCTTTTCTGTTTCGCTGTGCTTTACTTACTTGGGCTGCTTGCCGATGTAAGCCAGGATGCCGCCATCAGCGTACAGGATCTGGCCGTTGACAAAGTCGGAAGCGTGGGAAGCCAGGAACACGCAGGGGCCGACCATGTCCTCGGGGGTGCCCCAGCGGCCTGCGGGGGTCTTGGCGCAGATGAAGGTATCGAAGGGATGGCGGCTGCCATCGGGCTGGATCTCGCGCAGGGGAGCGGTCTGGGCGGTGGCAATGTAGCCGGGGCCCATGCCGTTGCACTGGATGTTGTACTCGCCGTACTCGGAGGCGATGTTGCGGGTCAGCATCTTCAGTGCGCCCTTGGCGGCAGCGTAAGCGGAGACAGTCTCGCGGCCCAGCTCGCTCATCATGGAGCAGATGTTGATGATCTTGCCATCGCGCTTGGCGATCATATCGGGCAGAACGGCCTTGGAGCAGTTGAAAGCACCGCCAACGTGCACGTCGATGACGCGCAGGAAATCGGTGTGGCTCATCTCGATCATGGGCACACGCTTCATCAGACCGGCGTTGTTCACCAGAATGTCCACGGGGCCCACCTCAGCCTTGATCTGGGCAATCATGGCGTTCACGGCAGACTCATCGGTGACATCGGCCACATAGCCGTGTGCGTCGATGCCGGCAGCCTTGTAGGCGGCCAGGCCCTTTTCCAGGCTGCCTTCGTTGGAGCAGTTGAAGCAGACGGTAGCGCCGCACTTTGCCATGCCCTCGGCAATGGAGAAGCCGATGCCGTGTGCGCCGCCGGTGACCAGGCAACCTTGCCCTTCAGGTCAAATGCAGTAAGATCCATAAGTAGAACTCCTTTACTGAAAAACCCCGCGCCGGATCGCCGGTGCGGGGTCTTATTTGTGTTTAGCGCAGGTCGGTGGTAGCGATGTTATCCATGTCGTCAAACTCCATGTTTTCGCCGCCCATAGCCCAGATGAACGTATAGTTCGAGGTGCCGACACCGCTGTGGATGCTCCAGGAAGGGCTGATGACAGCATCCTCGTTGTGCATCACGATATGGCGGGTCTGGGTAGCTCACCGCACATGTGGAACACCACCTGCCCTCGGGCAATTCAAAGTAGGTGTAGATCTCCATCCGCCGCTCATGGGTGTGGCTGGGCATCGTGTTCCAGTTGGAACCGGGGTCCAGCTCGGTCATGCCCATGCTCAGCTGGCAGGTCTTCAGCACGTCCGGGTGGATGAACTGATTGATGGTGCGTTTGTTGCAGGTTTCCACGCTGCCCAGAGGACGATGGTTTGCATCGGCCATCTTGATCAGGCGGGTCTGGTAAGCGCAGTGTGCCGGAGCAGACACCATATAGAACTTGGCAGGATGCTCGGGATCGGCGGAAGCAAAGGTCACTTCCTTGGTGCCCTGGGTGATGTACAGGCAGTCCTTGTAGCCCAGCTCGTACTTCACGCCGTCAGCCACCACGATACCGGTGGAATCCTTGCCGATGTTGAACATACCGATCTCGCGGCGCTCCAGGAAATAGTGGGTGCCGAAGTTTGCCCAGATATCGATGCCCTTGTCGATGGACACGGTCTCGTGCACCGGCATACAGCCCAGCGTGACCATGCGGTCCACATGGCTGTAAACGGCAACAACTTCATCCGCCTTGTACAGGCCGGTGATGAGCATCTCGTCCCGCATTTCCTCGGTGGTGTAGCGCTTGAAATCTTTCTGGTTGCAGGAATAACGGATATCCATTGCGGACGACCTCCTGTAACGCTTGCTTAGCGCTGGATGCGGCCGGAACCGTCGCCGCCAGCCAGCTTCTCGACCTCGGACACGGTCATCATGTTGTAGTCGCCCTCGATGGAGTGCTTCAGAGCAGAAGCAGCAACAGCGAACTCAACAGCTTCCTGAGTGCTCTTGCCGGTCAGCAGGCTGTAGATCAGGCCGCCGCCGAAGGAGTCACCGCCGCAACGCGGTCGATGATGTGCAGGTCGTACTTCTTGGAGAAGCAGTACTCGTTGGAAGCAACGTCGTACAGCATAGCGCTCCAGCCGTTGTCGAATGCGCTGTGGCTCTCACGCAGGGTGATAGCGACCTTCTCGAAGTGGAACTTGTCAGCCAGCTGCTTGGCAACGCTCTTGTAGCCCTCAGCATTCAGCTTGCCGCCGTAGATATCGGTAGCCTCGGCCTCGATGCCGAACACGTCCTTTGCGTCCTCCTCGTTGGAGATGCAGACATCAACGTACTGGCACAGATCGGTCATGGCAGCACGAGCCTGCTCACGGTCCACAGCTTGCCGCGGTAGTTCAGGTCGCAGCTGATCTTCACGCCGTGAGCCTTAGCAGCCTTGCAGGCCTCGCGGCAGATCTCGACAACGTTCTCGCCCAGAGCCGGGGTGATGCCGGTGAAGTGGAACCAATCCACGCCCTCGAAGATCTTCTCCCAATCGAAATCGGAAGGCTGTGCCAGCTGGATAGCACTGTTGGCACGGTCGTAGATGCAGACAGAACCACGCTGAGAAGCGCCCTTCTCGTTGTAGTAGATACCAACGCGGTCACCGCCACGGGTGATCATGCTGGTGTCAACGCCGTAGCGGCGCAGGCTGTTGACAGCGGCCTGACCGATGGCGTGTGCGGGCAGCTTGGTGACGAAAGCTGCGTCCAGGCCGTAGTTGGCCAGAGAAACAGCAACGTTGGCCTCGCCGCCGCCGAAGCTGAACTCCAGGCTGTTAGCCTGGACAAAGCGCTCATAGTTGAACGGCTGCAGACGGACCATCAGTTCGCCAAAAGTAACGACTTTCATTGTGGTGTTCTCCTTTATAATCAGATGTGTTTTATATCACCCGCCGCAGGGTGGACCGGTGCGGCGGGAAACGCCGTGGAAATGCGCAGGAACTCAGGCCTGGACCAGGTGCATTGCAAAGCCGGCGATCTCGTCAGCAAAGTAGCAGGCGATGGTCTTGCCGTTCTTGACATTCTTGCTGTCCAGATCGAACTTCACGCCGCGCTGAGACAGGTGATAGATGGCACGGTCAACGTTGTTGCAGGCGATGGCAATGTGGCCATTGGTGCCGCGGCCGGGCTTCTTCATGATCTCGAATTCCTTGTTGCCCACAAAGATGCTGGAGTTGCCGGGAGCGACCTTCATGTTCAGCAGACCGCCCAGCAGGGTGGCGACCTTCATGGCCTCTTCCTCGTTGCCGGTGTTGATGCCGACATGGTGCAGGCGCAGGCCCAGCATGGTGTCAACAGCTTCCTTGCTCTGAGCAGTGATCTTTGCCCAGTCGCCAGCCTTGATGACATCGCTCTTGCACATCCAGGTGCCGCCGACAGCGAAGATCTGGTCGTAGCCCAGGTAATCGTTGACGTTCTTTGCGTTGACACCGCCGGTGCACATCCAGCGTGCGCCCTTCAGGCAGCGCCGATGTTCTTCAGCATACCGACACCGCCGTTTGCCTCAGCGGGGAAGAACTTCAGGGCCTCGCAGCCCATGTTCATAGCCTGCTGCATCTCGCCGGCAGAAGCGGTACCGGGCATCATAATGCCGCCCTTGTCGATCACGTGCTTGCAGACCTCGGGGTCAAAGCCGGGAGCAACGATGAAGGAAGCACCAGCTGCCATTGCACGGTCAGCCTGCTCACAGGTCAGGACAGTGCCTGCACCCAGCAGCATCTCGGGCATCTCTTCGTGGATCTTGCGGATGCACTCCTCAGCACATGCAGTGCGGAAAGTGACCTCGCTGCGGGCAGACCGCCCTCGGCCAGAGCCTTGCACAGGGGCAGGGCCTCGTCTACGCTGTTGAAGGCGATAACAGGGATAATGCCGATCTGATAGACCTTTTCAACGATGGGATTCATAACGCATTTCTCCTTTTTATTTGACACTCAGGCGGGGCAGGGCCGGATGGGCACACTCTCCCCACCATACGTTCACAGTATTAGTATAAACGACCCGGCCACTTTTGGTAATGCTCAACAAGCACAATGTTTTGCATAAGAGCTTGTATACATTGCACAAAAATGCCCAACGGTCATAGTCCGAGCCGCTCGAACAGCTCTGCAACGCCATCGTGGTCATTGTCGCAGGTGCTGACGATATCCCCCAGTGCCCGGATCTCGGGCAGAGCGTTGGCCATCACGGCGGCCACACCGGCCCGGGCCAGCATGGCGCGGTCGTTGTCGCTGTCGCCGATGGCAAGGGTGGCCTCCCCGGGGATGCCGAGCCGGTCGGCCAGAGCCAGCAGGGCGGTACCCTTGTCCACCCCTGCGGCGGTGATCTCTACATTGTCCGGGGCACCCTGTACGGCCTCGATGCCGGGAAACGCCCGGAAACGGACGAGAGCGCCTGCGCGATCTCCGCGCTGTCGAAGAACATACAGAACTTTTCCACTTCGTGGGCGTGGCGGCTCATCCATTCGTCCAGATCCCGCACAACATGGGTACGGCCATCGTCCGGCTGTCTGGCCTCGGTGGAATGGCGCTGGATATGACGGTCCTGAAACAGGGCCATACCGGCACCGTCCAAATAAGAGCGCCCGTCCGAAAAAATGCTCAGTGGGCCATGATATTCCCGGTAGAGGGCAAATACTTCCCGGGCGGTTTCCGGGGGCAAACAATGACGCTCCAGCAGAACCGGTTCATGGGTCGGACGCTGGGCCGCATCGGCATAGCGGCTGTATACGGCACCCAGCGGGTCTGTGCCCATATCCCAGACAGCGGCACCGTTGGAGGTGATGGCGTACCGGATGCCGGGCAGCTGCGCCACCAACGGCGGCAGGCTGGCAAGGGGCCGCCCGGTGCAGGGCAGCACGATGACCCCCGCGCCCGACGGCATCGGCAATGGCCTGCCGGGTGCGGGGGGAGATATGGCTCTGGGAATCGAGCAGGGTGCCGTCCAGATCAAGGGCGACAAGACGGATCGGGGTAGAAGGTGACATAGTTTCTCCTTTGACTTAAGAACCTCTCCGGCAGCAGCGGAAACATGGCTTCCCTGGCAGGGGAGCTGCCGCAACAGGTGACAGGGGAGAGGCGGATACTCTTATTTTATCTCATAAATAATATTTGCGCAAGCGCTGGTTCTGTGTTAAAATAATCGCTATGCGGCGAGTGATTTTATAGGAGAAAAGAATATGAAGGCAAAGACTCTGCGCACGCGGCTCAAGCCCCACCTGTGGTATCAGGCTTACTGGGTGGTCTACCTCATCTGGTTCTTCTGGCTGGATCTGACCGTCACCGACCCCAAATACATCATCCACTCCCCGGTGGATGACCTCATCCCCTTCAACGAGTGGTTCATTTTTCCGTATTGCAGTTGGTTCGTGCTGTTGGCGGCGGTCACGGCCCTGCTGTGGTGGTTCGATACCGCCAGCTATGACAAGCTCTGCCTGATGATGTTCTCGGGCATGACGCTCTGCCTCATTATTTATATGGTACTGCCCAACGGCCTTGACATCCGTCCCACGCCAGAAGCCATCGGCCGGGAGAATTTTGCCATGACTTTGATGCAGCTCATCTGGAAAGCGGATGCCTCAGTCAACGTCTGCCCCTCGATCCACTGCCAGAGCACGGCCTGCATGGCCATTGCCTTTTCGGGCAGCACGCTGACAAAGCAGCGCCCCTGGCTCAAAGCAGCGGCCTGGGTGTGGGCGGCGCTCATCTGCGCTTCCACCGTGTTCACCAAGCAGCATTCCATCATTGACGTGGTCTGCGGTCTGGCGCTGGCGGCTGTGTGGGGCGTGATCCTTTATGGCCCGTGGAAAAAGCGGCAGGATTGACAAGAAAAAGTTCCTAATTTTGGCAGTTTCCCAATTGACGCGGACAAAGCGTGTGGGGTACAATAAAAATAAGACTGATATATTAGTAAAACACAAAGATAACAGGCGTGCAGAAGCACAAAAGGAGCGAAGACAGTATGGCAGTTCGGAGCGCCCGCGAGGCAGCCTACGAAACCATCCGCAGCAGGATCATCACCATGGAGCTCAAACCCGGGGATGAACTGAACGACCACGAGCTGGCCCAGGAACTGGGCATCAGCCGCACCCCCATGCGGGAAGCGCTGATCATGCTCAACATTGCCCACATGGTGACCATCAAGCCCCAGAGCGGCACCTATGTGGCCCCCATTGATCTGGAGCTGATGGAGATGGAGCAGTTTGCGCGCTTCACGCTGGAAAAAGAGCTCCTGAACCGGATCCGGGGCCGCCTGACCGGTGAGCAGGAGAGAGCCTACCGGCTGCTGATCGAGCAGTACCGTGTGCTGGAAAGCCACCCGGAGGCCGAGAACCGCGAGACCCGGATGCTGGATCTGGACAACGCCTTTCACCGCCGCGCCTTTGAGCTCTGCGGCATGGAAGGACACTTTGACCACATGCTTTCCACCTTTCAGCACATCGAGCGGCTGCGCAAGTTCAGCCTGCAGACAGATGAGAACAAATCGGTCTGTGGTGCCCACACCCGCATCCTGGAGGCTGTGCTCCACGGCACGGAGGAGGATGTGAGCCGGGCACTGAGCGAACATCTGCACCGGTATAAGCTCAGTGTGGATCAGGCCCGTGCCGCCCACCCGGATTATTTTATCGGCAACGGTGATACCTGGTAAAAATTTCTTTCGTCAAACTGCCCAATGCGTGTATTTTGCGGCCGGATGGGGGCAAAATCCCATGTGTGGCCGTTTCTTTGTGTAAAGTATACAAGAAAAAACATCAAAACTTGTCAAAACGTCAATTGCCAATTTGAAACTGATATATTAGAATATAAGCAAGAATGTGCCACGGCACCCGCCGCGGCATTTAAGAAGCAAAGCAACAAACAAGGAGGAACCCACTATGCCTATGAAAATGGGTTGGCGTTGGTACGGTGAGGGCAACGATCCCATCACCCTCAACGACATCAAGCAGATTCCCGGCGTGACCAGCATCGTCTGGGCACTGCACAACAAGATGCCCGGTGAGATCTGGGAGATCGACGAGATCCAGAAGGTCGCCGATCAGATCCACGCCTACGGCTTCGACATGGACGTGGTCGAGTCTGTCAATGTCCACGATGACATCAAGATCGGCCTGCCCACCCGCGACAAGTACATCGAGAACTATAAGCAGTGCATCCGTAACCTGTCCAAGTTCGGTGTCAAGGTCATCTGCTACAACTTCATGCCCATCTTTGACTGGACCCGTACCGACCTGTTCCACCCCGTCGGCGACGGCTCCACCGCTCTGTTCTACCAGAAGGACATGATCCAGGACGATTACAAGGCCATGGCCGACTACATCCTGGGCTTTACCGAGAAGTACAACATGACCTTCCCCGGCTGGGAGCCCGAGCGTATGGCAAAGCTGGACGAGCTGTTCAAGGCCTATGCTCCTGTCACCAAGGAAAAGCTGTGGAGAACCTGAAGTACTTCCTGGAAGCTCTGATGCCCACCTGCCGCGAGTGCGACATCAAGATGGCTATCCACATGGACGATCCCCCTTGGGATATCTTCGGCCTGCCCCGCCTGCTGGTGGATGCTGAGAGCATCGACCGCTTCCTGAGCATGGTGGACGATGAGTACAACTGCCTGACCCTGTGCTCCGGCAGCCTGAACGCAAACCCCAACAACAATGTTGCCGAGATCGTCCGCAAGCACTGCGACCGCATTGCATTTGCTCACATCCGCAACATCCACCACTTCCCCAATGGCGACTTCTCCGAGGCTGCTCACCGCGACTGCTGCGGCGAGACCGGCATCATCGAGATCCTGCGCGCCTACCATGACTGCGGCTACGAGGCTATATCCGCCCCGACCACGGCCGTCAGCTGTGGGAGGAAGCCCCGGCAACTGCCGCCCCGGTTACGGCAAGTATGACCGTGCGCTGGGTATCCAGTATATGCTGGGTGTCTGGGACCTGCTGGACCGTCTGGACGAAGAGAAAAAGAAAGGCTGAGTACTATTATGAAGCTGTCTGATATCAAGAACGGCAATCTGTCCGCCGAGTGGGCAGAAAAGGGCTACGAGCTGCCCAAGTTTGACGTGGAGGCTGTCAAGGCCAAGACCCACGCAGAGCCCACTTGGGTGCACTTCGGCGCAGGCAATATTTTCCGTGCCTTCCCCGCTGCCATCCTGAACGAGGCCCTGAACAGCGGCAAGTATGACCGCGGTGTCATCGTTGCTGAGAGCTTTGACTACGAGATCATCGACAAGGCTTACCAGCCCTACGACAACCTGAGCCTGCTGGTCTGCCTGAAGTCCACCGGCGACATCGAGAAGAAGGTCATCGCTTCTGTGACTGAGAGCCTGAAGGCTGATTACTCCTTCGGCGAGGATTGGGCTCGTCTGGTCGAGATCTTCCAGAACCCCAGCCTGCAGATGATTTCCTTCACCATCACCGAGAAGGGCTACGGCGTTGCTCCTGCTGACCTGGAGCGCGGCCTGACCCCCGTTCTGGCCATGGGCAAGGTCACCGCTCTGCTGTACGAGCGCTTCAAGGCCGGCAAGCTGCCCCTGACCGTTCAGAGCATGGATAACTGCTCTCACAACGGCGACAAGGTCAAGAGCGCTGTCCACGCCTACGCTTCCAAGTGGGTCGAGCAGGGTCTGGTTCCCGCTGAGTTCCTGGCATACGTTCAGGACGAGACCAAGATCACCTTCCCCTGGAGCATGATCGACAAGATCACCCCCCGTCCCGACGCAAAGGTCCAGGATATGCTGGCCAAGGACGGCTTTGAGGACAACTACACCATCGTGACCGAGAAGCACACCTTTACTGCTCCCTTTGTCAACGCAGAGGAGACCCAGTACCTGTGCATCGAGGATCACTACACCAACGGCCGTCCTCCGCTGGAGCTGGGCGGTGTGCTGTACTGCGACCGCGAGACCGTTGACAAGATCGAGAAGATGAAGGTGTGCACCTGCCTGAACCCCCTGCACACCGCAATGTCCATCTACGGCTGCATGCTGGGTTACACCCTCATCAGCGCCGAGATGGCCGACGAGGATCTGCGTTCCTTCATCCAGAAGATCGGTTATATCGAGGCAATGCCCGTGGTCGTTGATCCCGGTGTCCTGAACCCCTACGAGTTCATCGGCGCTGTCATCAACCGCCGCCTGCCCAACCCTTTCATGCCCGATGCTCCCCAGCGTATCGCTACCGATACCTCTCAGAAGCTGGCCATCCGTTTCGGCGAGACCATCAAGGCATATCAGGCACGCGGTCTGGACAAGTCTAACCTGGTGCTGATCCCCCTGGTGCTGGCAGGTTATGCCCGCTACCTGAAGGGCATTGATGACAACGGCAAGGCCTTTGAGATCTCTCCCGATCCGATGCTGGCTGAGCTGCAGGCCATCGTGGCTCCTCTGGAAGTCAAGGAAGCGAGCAGGACTTCAGCTGCCTGAAGAACCTGTACAGCCGTGCCGATGTGTTTGGTGTTGACCTGTACGAGGTCGGCCTGGGTGAGCAGATCGAGGGCATGGTCAAGGAGCTGTACGCTGGCAACGGCGCAGTCCGCAAGACCCTGCACAAGTATGTTGTCGCCCGCTGAGCACTGACACGATCCTGAATTAAGCTATCTTCGTTCCCGCGCTGCGTTTTGCTTTGCCGCAGTGCGGGATTTTTTTGTTTTCCGGCATGGCTCTTTACATTTGGAGAGCGATTTGCAATAATAGAAAAAAGCGCAGGAGGGTCTGTACATGAAAGTAATGGTTTTTGATGTGGGCGGCACCGAGATCAAGTATTCCGTGATGGATGAGCAGCTGAACCGGACCGATACGGGCAGCACGCCCACCCCGGCGGATTCGCAGGAACACTTCCTGAACACTGCGGGAGATCTACCTGCCCACAAGGACGAGGTGGACGGCATTGCCCTGAGCTGCCCGGCCTTCATTGAGTGCCGAACAGGGCGTGGTCAAGGGCGGCGGGGCACTCTCGCTGGCCTACAATGTGGCACGCCTGTCGGCCCCCGGCTGGCCGAGGCCTGCGGCTGCCGGGTCTGGATCGAGAATGACGGTAAAGCGGCTGCCATTGCGGAGCTGGAGCGGGGTGCGCTGAAGGGCTGCAGGAACGCAGCGGTGTTCATCATCGGCACCGGTGTGGGCGGCGGCCTGATCATTGATGGGAAGCTGGTGCGCGGCCGGGACTGCACGGCGGGCGAGTACAGCTTTATGAACACCAACGCCGATGCCTGGAGCGACCCCACAAAGAGCGTTGCCTGCCAGTGCAGTACCAGCGGCCTGTTGAGCGGCTACCGCGCCCGCAAGGGCCTGCCCGCCGATGCGCCCATGGATGGACGCATCTTCTTTGAGGCGGTCCGCGCTGGGGAGACTGAGGCCAACGAGGCCCTGCGCAGCTTCTGCCGGGCCGTTGCCGTGCAGATCTACAACCTGAACGTTCTGCTGGATCTGGAAAAGGTGGCCATCGGCGGCGGCATCAGCAAGCAGCCCATCCTTGTGGAGACCCTGAACGAGGTGTATGAGGAGATGATCGTTAAGGGGCATCCTTCGGGGAGGCGGCGGCAGATACCCTGCCCCGCCCGGAGATCGTGCCCTGCCGGTTCCTGAGCGAGGCCAACCAGATCGGTGCCTTTGCAAGCTACCAGAAGGCGTTTTGGGAAAATTGATGGACAAAACGCACGAAGCTGTGTTATACTGGGCGTGACAGGAGGGCGGAACAATGCCGGAGATCAGTTTGTTTTGCGGGATTCGGATCACAATGTTTTACAGTGACCACAACCCACCGCATTTCCATGCGGAATATGGTGGATGTAAAGCACTGGTGGATATTCAGCACTCCTGTGTTATCCGTGGTGCATTGCCCAGCCGCCAGTTGAAATTGATTCTGGCATGGTGTGAGCTGCATAAAGATGAGCTGATGCAGAACTGGGAACTTGCCAGGGATGCAAAGCCCTTGAATCATGTGGCACCATTGATTTGAAAGGGGAGTACAGTATGGAATATATTCCAAAAGTATTGCAGGCTGTTGCAGGAGAAAATTTTACCATCTACCTGTATTTCAGTGATGGCTCTGTCCGGCTATATGATGCAAAGCCCCTGTTGCAGCTGGGGGGAGTGTTCGAGCCTATGCGCGACCCGGATTATTTCCGTGACCGGCTGACGGTGCTGAATGACACGGCGGCATGGGATGTGAGCGGTGACATGGACCTTGCAATTGCATCGACCTTGACCCGATAGAGCTGTATGAGACCTGTCCGGTGGTCGTTGACCCGTTGGAAAAGGCATCCTGAAATAAAACACAACGGCACAGCGCTGGTGCATCATCGTAACTGCGCTGTGCCTTGATTTTTGGGCGCACCCATGATATGATAGACCCTGCGCGCAGGGCGCGCGGAAAACAAACAAAGGAGTTCTTTTTCTATGAAAACCATGCATAAATTTCTGGCCGTTGTGATCAGTGCCGCTCTGGCTGCCGGGCTGCTGGCAGGCTGCGGTGCAGCTTCCAGCACGGCATCCAGTGCCGCCTCTTCTGAGGCCGTGTCCTCTGTGGCAGCTTCCAGTGAAGCCGCTTCCTCTGAGGCTGCTTCCGGGCAGGCCGAGGATGCCAAGGTCAAGGCAGAGTTTACCGTGACCGGCGCGGATGGCGAGAGCCAGACCTTCACGCTGGAAGTGACCGATGGCGAGAAGCTGAGCGATGCTCTGGTGGAAGCCGGTCTCATCAGCGAGGAAGAGGCTGCGGCAGGCTTTGTGACCACCGTCAACGGCGAGACCGCCGACTGGGATAAGGATCAGGCATGGTGGTGCCTGACCGATGCCACCGGCGAGATGACCACCGTGGGTGTGGCAGACATTGCGCTGCACGATGGCGACAGCTATGCCTTTACCTACACGAAGTAAGGAGCCTGTGCACATCCGGGTGCTGCGGCTGGTGCTCAGCGGCCTGATGGGTGCGCTGCTGGTGGTGAACAAGCAGGCCATGAGCGGCCTGCCCAACATTGAACCGGTGACACTGCTCGTCATCCTGTTTGCACTGGAGCTGCCCCGGGAAACGCCGGGGGCTGTTACGGTGTTCATCCTGCTGCAGGGTGTGCTGTACGGCTTTGGTCTGTGGTGGGCCATGTACCTGTATGTCTGGTATCTGCTGGCCCTGCTGGCATGGCTGCTGCGCCGGATGGACAATGCCCTTGGCTGGGCGGTGTTCAGCGGCATCTACGGCCTGTGCTTCGGCGGCCTGTGTGCGGCGGTGTATCTGGTGGCAAAAACTCCGGCCTTTGCCTGAGCTGGTGGCTCAGCGGCCTTTCCTACGATGCCATGCACGGCGTGGGGAATTTTGTCATCATGCTGTTGCTCTACCGCCCCCTGCGCAGAGCGCTGCAGACAGCCAAACGGCAGCTGAGAGTGAATTGAAAAGGAAAGCATCCTCACCCTCTCCGTCATTGCTTGCGCAATGCCACCTCTCCCGAAGGGAGAGGCAAGACATCACAGAGGACAGATGCTGCAATATCTGGGATTGCCCTTGGCTCCCCCTTTGGGGGAGCTGGCGAGCGTCAGCGAGACTGAGAGGGTGAGCCATCAAAACAGAAAGAGGGCCGCTGCACGGAGCAATGTGCAGCGACCCTCTTTTGCGGAAACAGGAAAGAAAGCAGGTTGCAGCCGCGGAGATCAGCGCTTAACGTTGAAGGCGGCCATGCCGGGGTAAACGGCGCTTGCACCCAGATCCTCCTCAATGCGGAGCAGCTGGTTGTACTTGGCAACGCGCTCGGTGCGGCTGGGGGCACCGGTCTTGATCTGGCAGGTGTTCAGGGCAACGGCCAGATCAGCAATGGTAGTGTCCTCGGTCTCGCCGGAGCGGTGAGAGCTGATGGCGGTGTAGCCGGCCTTGTGGGCCATTTTGATGGCTCCAGCGTCTCGGAAACGGAACCGATCTGGTTCAGCTTGATCAGAATGGCGTTGCCTGCACCCAGCTGGATGCCCTTGGCCAGACGCTCGGTGTTGGTAACGAACAGGTCGTCGCCCACCAGCTGGACCTTGCCGCCCAATTCCCGGGTCATCTCCTGCCAGCCTTCCCAGTCCTCTTCATCCAAGCCATCTTCAATGGAGATGATGGGATACTTTTCCACCAGGCTCTTCCAGTGTGCGATCAGCTCGCTGGAAGTGTACTCGGTGCCGGCCTTGGGCAGCTTGTAGAAGCCCTTACCCTTGGGGCTTTTCCACTCGGAGGAAGCGGCATCCATGGCCAGCATGAAGTCCCTGCCGCTGATAACCGGCCTTTTCGATGGCAGCCAGAATGGTCTCGATGGTCTCCTCGTCGCTGGACAGGTTGGGGGCAAAGCCGCCCTCGTCGCCCACGGAGGTGGCCAGGCCCCTGGACTTCAGGATGGAAGCCAGAGCATGGAACACCTCGGCGCACCAGCGCAGGGCCTCCTTGAAGCTGGGCGCACCCACGGGCATGATCATAAACTCCTGCGTGTCCACGGTGTTGGTAGCGTGTGCGCCGCCGTTCAGGATGTTCATCATAGGCACGGGCAGGCGGTTGCCATTCACGCCGCCCAGAAAACGGTACAGGGGCATCTCCAGAGAAGCGGCGGCAGCGCGGCAGGCGGCAATGGAGACCGCCAGAATGGCGTTTGCGCCCAGATTGGATTTGTCCTTGGTGCCGTCGGCCCGGAGCATGGCGGCATCAATGGCATAGATGTCGGAGGCATCCATGCCCACCACTGCGTCAGCGATGACGGTGTTGATGTTCTCCACAGCCTTGGTCACGCCCTTGCCCAGATAGCGGCCCTTGTCGCCGTCGCGCAGCTCCAGAGCCTCGAACTCGCCGGTGGAAGCACCGGAGGGGGCACAGCCGCGGGCAACCGTGCCGTCGGCCAGAGTGATCTCGGCCTCAACGGTGGGATTTCCGCGGGAGTCCAGGATCTCGCGGCCGATCACAGATTCAATTTCCAGATAGTTCATCACAGTAACCTCCCGATCTTCGATGAGATATTATATAGATAGTCGAAACTAACTAACTAACTGCCTTTATCCTACCACGTCCCGCACCCTTGCGCAAGAGGGTCTGCGGATGTTTGCTGCTGTAAACATTGATAGGATGCCCGCCGGGGCGGGTGCGTATCCAGCAGAACGCGGGAAAAGGATGGGGGAGTGTGTGGATTTGTGGGTTTACATTCCAAAGAGGGGACGGTAAAATGATAGATGGACAAGAGAGAACCAAAGATTGAGGAGGATTTTTTTACATGAACAAAGACCTGACCGTGGGCTCCCCGTCCAAGGTGCTGTGGCAGTTCTGCTGCCCATGTTCGGCAGCATCCTGTTCCAGCAGCTCTACAACATTGCCGACAGCCTTGTGGCGGGCAAGCTGATCGGTGAAAACGCCCTGGCCGCTGTGGGCAACAGCTACGAGATCACCCTGATCTTTCTGGCGTTCTCATTCGGCTGCAACATCGGCGGCTCTGTTATCGTTTCCCGGTACTTCGGCGCAAAAGACTACAACACCATGAAAACCGCTGTCACCACGGCGCTCATTGGTACGGTGGTGCTCTGCGGTGCCCTGATGGCGGTGGGTCTGCTGGGCTGCCGGAGCCTGCTGGTACTCATCCGCACCCCGGCGGAGCTGATGGCCGACTCGGCAGAGTATCTGGATATCTACACCCTGGGCCTGCCCTTCCTGTTCCTTTACAATGTGGCAACGGGCATTTTTACGGCGCTGGGCGACAGCCGCACCCCGTTCCTGTTTCTGGCGGTTTCCTCCACGGCAAACATCGCGGTGGACGTGCTGTTCGTGGCTGCCTTTGATATGGGGGTTGCCGGTGTGGCCTGGGCGACCTTTCTGTGCCAGGGCGTGAGCTGCGTGCTCTCCCTGTGGGTGGTGGCCCGGCGGGTGCGTGCTGTCCCGAGGTGAGGGGGAGCGGGTCTGGTTCTCCTGGAAGATGCTGGGCCAGATCGCAGTGGTGGCCATCCCCAGCATTTTGCAGCAGAGCTTTGTCTCAGTGGGCAATATCATCATCCAGAGTGTGGTCAACTCCTTCGGTGCCAGCGTGATCGCGGGCTTTGCTGCGGCCACCAAGCTGAACAATGTGCTCATCTCCTCCCTGACCACGCTGGGCAGCGGCATTTCCAACTACGCCTCCCAGAATCTGGTGCCGGGAAGAACGAGCGCGTCAGGGCGGGCTTCGGGGCCGGTGTCAGACTGCTGGGCAGCATCTGCCTCTGCTTCACGGCCCTGTACCTGCTGGCAGGCCGCCAGCTGCTCATGCTCTTTATGAACAGCCCCACGGGCGAGGCCATCAACACCGGCCTGACCTTCCTGCAGACGATCGCACCCTTCTACCTGCTGCTGGCCTTCAAGCTGACTTCGGACGGCTGATGCGCGGCTGCGGCATGATGGGCCGCTTTATGGCAACCACCCTTTCCGACCTGTTCCTGCGCGTGGTGCTGGCCATCCTGTTTTCCCGCTGGCTGGGCGTGAACGGCATCTGGCTGTCCTGGCCTGTGGCTGGTTTGTGGGCCACCCTGCTCTCCATGGTGTTTTATCGTACCTCTATTCACCGGCAGGCAGAAGAAAAAACGACGCTGTAACCTTTTTGATATGGGTGAAAGCTCTTCATGTCACGATGAAACAAAGTGAACAAAATGAAAAAATAACCAAAAATGACACGGGTTTTTTGGTTGCTTTCACATAAAATGCCGGAAAATGCCCGGAAAAGTATGGACGGTTTGTGAATTGCACAACCCGCCCGGCGAGACTATAATGAATACACGCACAAAGCAGGGCGGCTTTGAAGGAAGCGCCCTGCTTTGTGCATCTATCACACGAAAAACTTCCAACAGGAGGATATTGTATTATGAAAAAGATGATCTCTCGCCGCAACTTTCTGACCGCTGCCGGTGTCGTGGCTGCTGCCGGTGTCCTGACCGCCTGCGGCGGCTCCTCCTCCAGCACTGCCGCATCCGCTGCAGGCTCTGCTGCTTCCGGTGACACCATTAAGATCGGTGTGATGGGCCCCCTTACCGGCAATGTTTCCGTTTACGGCCAGGCCGTTGTCAACGGCGCTGCCCTGTACCTGAAGCAGGTCAACGCCAACGGCGGCATCAATGGCAAGCAGATCGAGATCCTGACCGAGGATGAGCAGGGCGATGCTACGCAGGCTGTTAACTGCTTCACCAAGATGGTGGACGAGGGCATCACCGCTCTGGTCGGCGATGTCACCACCACCCCCACTCTGGCAGTTGCTGCCGAGAGCGCAGATTACAACATGCCCATGGTCACTGCTTCCGCTACCGCTGAGGCTGTTACCTACGATGCCGAGACCGACACCGTGAACGAGAATGTCTTCCGTGCCACCTTCACCGACCCGTTCCAGGCATCAAGATGGCCGATTATGCTTACCAGAAGCTGGGCTACACCAAGGCAGCCGTCATCTTCAAAAAGGGCGCTGACTACAACGAGGGTCTGGCTGAGAACTTCGTCAACGAATTTGAGAGCCTGGGCGGCACCATCGTCGATCAGGAGAGCTACTCCGATGGCGACGTGGACTTCAAGACCCAGCTGACCAGCATCATGGGCAAGGGCCCCGAGACTGTGTTCTGCCTAACTACTACGAGGAGGTGGGCCAGATCCTGTCTCAGGCTGAGAGCGTCGGCCTGAATGTTCCCTTCCTGGGCGGCGACGGCTGGGATGGCCTGGAGGCTATGCCACTGCCGATCAGCTGAAGGACAGCTACTTCTGTGCAAACTACGCAAAGGGCTCCAGCCCCGAGTTCGAGGATGCCTACAAGGCAGAGTACGGCGAGGATTACCCCAACGGCTTTGCTCCTCTGGCTACGATGCCGCCAAGACCGTGGTTTACGGCGTGCAGGCTGCTGAGGATGCCGGCCTGGAGGCCGGTACCGATGAGTACAAGCAGGCTGTCAATGATGCCATTGCCTCCGGCACCATCGAGGGCATCACCGGCACCTTTACCTTTGATGAGCACCACGATCCCGTCAAGAAGACTGCGATCCTGACCTATGTGGACGGCAAGCCCGAACTGAAGGAAATGTTCTGATCCCGCTTCTGCGCCGCGCACCGGTGTGCGGCCTGAATGCCGGAACCAGAGAATGATGTACCCTTGCGGAGGCCGCCGGAACAGGTTGTCTCCGCTTTTTTGGTAGAAAGAAAGGAAGTGTCCATCCAATGACAGTGTTCTTTAGTCAGCTGATCAACGGCTTGTCCCTTGGCAGCATCTATGCACTGATCGCACTGGGTTACAGCATGGTGTACGGCATCATCCTGCTGCTGAACTTTGCCCACGGCGATGTCATCATGGTGGGTGCATACATGTCCTGGTTCGTTATGAACCAGCTGGGCCTTGGCCCGGTGACGGCCGTGTGCGCCACCATTATTACCTGCACCCTGCTGGGTGTGGTGATCGAAAAGGTCGCCTACACCCCGCTGCGCAACGCGCCCCGTATCTCCCTGCTGATCACGGCCATTGGTGTCTCCTTCTTCCTGGAGTACACCGCTGAGCTGGTGATGGGTTCCGGCGCAAAGGTCATCCCTTCCTACTACGGCAACAAGACCTTTATGATCGGCAGTGTGCCCCTGGGCCTGACCTCCGTGATCACGCTGGTGGTCACCCGTGCTGTCCATGCTGGTGCTGACCTTTCTGGTGCAGAAGACCAAGCTGGGCAAGGCCATGCGCGCTGTCTCTGAGGATATGGATGCTGCCCGCCTGATGGGCATCAATGTCAACAGCACCATCTCCTTTACCTTTGCAGTGGGCTCCGCTCTGGCCGGTATCGGCTCGGTGCTGTACTGCTGCTCCTACCCGCAGGCTACCCCCACCATGGCTCCATGCTGGGCCTGAAAGCCTTTGTTGCCGCCGTTCTGGGCGGCATCGGCTCCATCCCGGGCGCAATGATCGGCGGCATTGCCATCGGCCTGTGCGAATGCTTCGTCTCCGCCATCGGTCTTTCCGCCTGGAAGGATGCCGTCACGTTTGCCATCCTGATCATCGTGCTGCTGTTCAAGCCCACCGGCTTCCTCGGCCGCAAGGTGCAGGAAAAGGTGTAAGGAGGCAGGAAGATGAATAAGAACCGTAAAACGATCAAAATGCCCGTGCGCTACCTGATGAACGCAGTGCTGGTGGCGCTGCTGTTCGTGGCGCTTTCCTACCTGACTCGGAATATCCTGTCCACCTACCAGAACAAGGTGCTGATGACGGTGGGCATCAATATCATCCTGGCGGTCTCCCTGAACGTTGCCACCGGCTATCTGGGGCAGCTGCCGCTGGGTCATGCCGGTTTCATGGCTGTGGGTGCCTACACCTGCGCCCTGTTCACCAAGTTTTGCCCGCTGCCGGACGGTGTCTCCTTTGCCATCGGTCTGGTGCTGGCCTGCATCGTGGCCGGTCTGTTCGGTGTGCTCATCGGCATCCCGGCCCTGCGCCTGACCGGCGACTATCTGGCCATCCTGACGCTGGGCTTTGGTGAGATCATCCGCATTACCCTGAACAATATCGATGATGTGCTGGGCTTCAAGCTGTTCTATGGCTCCAAGGGCCTGAAGAACATCCCCAAGTACTCCAACTTCACCAACGTGTTCCTTTGCGTGGTCATCACCTGCTTCCTGATCCACGCCATGATGAAGAGCCGCCACGGCCGTGCCGTGCTGGCCATCCGCGACAACGAGATTGCCGCCGAGAGCTGCGGCATCCAGACGACCTACTACAAGGTCATGGCCTTTGCCTTCTCCGCTGCCTTTGCGGGTCTGGCAGGCGGCCTGTATGCCTGCTACATCGGCGTGCTGAACCCCTCCACCTTCGGCTTTATGAAGTCCATCGAGATCCTGGTCATGGTGGTTCTGGGCGGCATGGGCTCCATGCTGGGCTCCATCCTCTCTGCAACGGTCCTGACCATCCTGCCTGAGGCGACCCGCAGCTTCGACAGTTACCGCATGGTCATCTACTCGCTGGTGCTGATCCTGATGATGATCTTCCGTCCGGGCGGACTGCTGGGCAGCTACGATTTCTCCATGAGCCGCCTTGTGGAGCGTGTCCTGTTTGGCAAGAAAAAGAAGGAGGGTGCAGACCATGAGTGAGTTCCAGACCAGACTGAACAGTGTCCCCTCCGGCGGCTTCCTGACGGACCGCGATAAGGACAAAAAGCCCATTCTGGATGTCCGTGAGCTGGGCATCGATTTCGGCGGCCTGACCGCCGTGGATGGCTTCAACCTGATGATCGGCCGCAACGAGATCACCGGCCTGATCGGCCCCAACGGTGCCGGTAAGACCACGGTGTTCAACCTGCTGACCAATGTTTACCAGCCACCCGCGGCTCCATCCTGATCGATGGAATGCCCACGGCGGGCAAAAAGACCTATCAGGTCAACCGGATGGGCGTGGCCCGCACCTTCCAGAACATCCGTCTGTTCAAGGAGATGAGCGTCATCGACAACATCAAGGTCGGCCTGCATGAGTCCATGAAGTATGATCTTGCCTCGTCGCTGATCCGCCTGCCCAACTACTGGAAAGAGGAAAAGCACTGCACCGAGCGTGCTTTTGAGCTGCTGGACATCTTCCACATGGCAGATATGGCCTATACGCAGGCCGGCAGCCTGCCCTATGGCGCACAGCGCCGTTTGGAGATCATGCGTGCGCTGGCCACCAGCCCGAAGCTTTTGCTGCTGGATGAGCCTGCCGCCGGTATGAACCCCTCGGAGACCGCTGAGCTGACCGAGACCATCCGCCGCATCCGCATGAGTTCAACATCGCTGTGCTGCTGATCGAGCATGACATGAGCCTGGTCATGGGCATCTGCGAGGGCATCGCGGTGCTGAACTTCGGCCGTATCATCGCCAAGGGCACCCCGGATGAGATCCGCAACAATCCCCAGGTCATCGAAGCCTACCTGGGCAAGAAGGAGGGCTGAACCGATGGCAGAAACGATGCTGAAAGTTGATAACATCAACGTCTATTACGGAAACATCCACGCTGTCAAGGATGTTTCGTTTGAGGTGAACGAGGGCGAGATCGTGACCCTGATCGGTGCCAACGGTGCCGGTAAGTCCACCACCCTGAAAACCATCTCCGGCCTGCTCCACCCCAAAACGGGCGATATCCTGTACAAGGGCAAGAGCATTAAGGCGTGCGCGCCCATAAGATCGTGGAGGCCGGTCTGGCACAGGTGCCGGAGGGCCGCCATGTGTTCCTGCACATGACCGTGGAGGAAAACCTGGATATGGGTGCATACACCCAGCCCGCTTCCACCATTGCGGCCAACAAGGAAAAGGTGTTCACCCTCTTCCCCCGCCTGAAGGAGCGCCGCAGGCAGCTGGCTGGTACCATGTCCGGCGGCGAGCAGCAGATGCTGGCCATGGGCCGTGCCTGATGAGCAACGCCTCCATGCTGATGCTGGACGAGCCTTCCATGGGCTTTCCCCGCTGCTGGTGCAGGAGATCTTTGATATCATCCGCGATATCCACAAGGCAGGCATGACCATCCTGCTGGTGGAGCAGAACGCACAGATGGCCCTTTCCGTGGCCGACCGCGCCTATGTTCTTGAGACGGGCCATGTGGTCATGGATGGCACAGGTGCAGAGCTGCTGACCAATGAGCGCGTCCGCAGCGCTTATCTGGGCGGCTGAGACCGCAGCTGGACAGAACGCAAAAACAATACGCCCGCCGGGCGGTACGAGAAGTACCACACCCGGCGGGCGTTGTTCTGTCTGTAAGGGAATTATTCCGGCGCTTTCATGCTTTCCACCATGCTGATCTGGCGGACATGGCGGCGCATGAGCAGGCAGACGGCAAAGTTGAAGAGCATGGTGAGCGCCACGCTGAACACAAAGCTGCGGGGGGCAATGGAACGGATGAACATCATCTGGTCCATTTCTACAGTGCGGATGATGAACTGGTGCAGGGGAATGCCCACCACCAGACCCACCAGCGAGCCGATGAGAGAGAGCAGGTCGATCTCCCGGAAGATGTAGCGGTAGACCTCCTTGTCATAGAAGCCAAGAACTTTGATGGTGGCAAGCTCCTTTTTGCGCTCGCCCAGGTTGACGCTGATGAGGTTGTAGAGCACCACGGCGGCCAATGCGGCAGCGCAGACGATGACCAGCATGACCACATAGTTCAGGCAGCCGATCAGGCCATCGAACATCTGGGTGGTGTCCTCGATGAAGGAGACGGAGCTGACATAGTTGCAGGCCAGAATGGCGGAGGAGAGGGAGGCGCGGGCTGTATCGGTGGGGCAGTCGGTCTGACCGTAAACGGCGTTCCAGGCGGGCAGAGCACCGCCGTTCAGTGTTTTGAGCTGCGCCTGCGAGAGGTACAGCCGGGTAAAGACATAGTTTTCGGTGATGCCGGTCAGGGTCAGGGACCTGCGCCCGCCGTCGGTGGTCTCCACCTCAAAGCTGTCGCCCACGGAAAGCCCCAGCTTTTCAGCGGTCTTTTCGGTCAGAATGACGCTGGAATCGTCAAAGGCAATGGCCTTGTGGCCCTGCCGGGTGCGGAAGGTGAAGTATTCGGTCATTTGGCTTTCGTCTGCAGCGGCAACCAGGCTGACGGTCTCTTTTTCACCCTCGGCGTTGTAAAGGGTGACGCTCTTGGTGTAATAGCGGCCCCAGCTGGTGATCCCGCTGCTGGAATCCAGCAGGTCGGCCAGACCGTTCTCCATGGTCAGCGCCTTTTCGTCGCTCAGGGAGATGGTCAGGTCGGCATGGGTCAGCTCGGTGGTCTGCTTGGTCAGCATGGGCAGCAGGGAATCCTGAATGCCGAAGCCGATGAGGAGCAGAGCTGTGCAGCCCGCCACGCCCAGAACGGTCATAAAGAAGCGCTTTTTATAGCGGAACAGGTTGCGGGCGGTGGTTTTCTGGGAGAAGCTCATCCGCTTCCACAGCGGGGTGAGATATTCAAGGAGGATGCGCTTGCCCGCTACAGGCGCACGGGGCAGCAGCAGGGCGGCGGATTTTTCCTTGAGCTGGCGCGGCAGGCCTGCAGGGTGCAAGGCCGATGACCGCCGCGCTGAGGGCCATGCTGCCCAATGCCAGGCCCGGGTAGAAGTGCAGCGTAAAGGTGGGGATGGAGAACATCATGGTGCGGTAGGCGTACCAGAAGATGGTGGGGAACACCACAAAGCCTACGGCAATGCCCACGATGCTGCCCAGAACGCTGGCGGCAATGCCGTACAGTAAGTACTTGCCTGCGATACTGACGTTGGAGTATCCCAGCGCCTTGAGGGTGCCCATCTGCAGGCGGTTCTCGTCCACCATGCGGGTCATGGTGGTGGAAGCCACCAGTGCTGCCACCAGGAAGAAGAACACCGGGAACACCCGGGCAATGGCAGCCATCCGGTCGGCGTACTGTTCCAGCGTGACAATGCTCAGGGTGCTGCCGCGGTCCAGTACATACCACTCGCCGTTCTGGATGTCCGCGATCTTCTCTTCCGCATCGTTGATCTGCTGCTGGCCTTCGGCGAGCTTCTGCTCCGCATCGGCTTCTGGGTCTCGTACTCGGTGCGGGAAGCGTCCAGCTGCTCCTGCCCGGACCGGTACTGTGCCCAGCCCTCGTCCAGCTGGGCGCGGGCGGCCTCAAACTGGGTGTAGGCTGTGGCAGTACCGGTGCTCAGCTGGAGCTGGCCCTGCAGCAACTGTACCTTCATTTTGCGCAGGGCGGCTTTGGCCTCGGTGACAAGGTCCGTGTTGGAGAGGTTGGGCGAGGAGATGAGCCTTTGGCGTACATCTGCTGCTTGCCGGCATCCAGCTGGGCCTGATAACCGTCCAGCTGGCCCTTGATGTTATCGTAGGCTGCCTGTGCTTGGCAAGCGCGTCCCGCAGCTCGGTGTATTCCTCGTCCTCGGGTTCAGCCTCGTCCAGCGCCTTTTGAGCATTGTTCAGGGCGGTCTCGGCATAGCCCAGCAGGGGGTCAGCCACCTGTTTCAGGTTGACCAGCAGCTGGATCTGCTGAAGCTGATCCTCAAATTCCAATACCTGCTCTTCGCTGCTCACCAGCGTGGCGGCACCGCTCTGCATGGTATCGGGCAGGGCGGCCTTCTGGGCGGCAAGCTCGGCTTCGCCTGCGTCCAGCTGGGCCTTGGCGGCATCCAACTCCCGCTGCGCGTCGGTCAGCTTCTGCTCGGCTTGTGCAAACTGGCGCTCGGCTTCGGCCTTCTGCTCACTGTAGGTCTGTTTGGCATCGTCCAGCTGGGCAGTGGCATCCTCGATAAGCTGGGCCCGGCGGGCCACACAGTGCTCCTTGCTGATGGCATCCAGCCGGTCAGCCACAGTATCCACAGCGGTCTGGTATTCATCGCTGTAATTGTCATACTGTGCGGCATCTGCTACCTTGAGATAACAGACGGTATAATAATCTGCGGTCAATTCACCGTCCTGCACGAACACAAGAGCATCCAGGATGCCGTCGCCGACGGTGCTGGTCTCCTGATTGGCAGAAAAATATTGAGGGTCCTGCACCTGGCCCACCACGGTATATTCGGTGCGGCGGATATCCTCGGTGTCCTCGGGCAGGGTGACCACGGTGCCAGCGGGACAGGGTCAGCATGGCCCAGCACCTGTACCACACACTCGTTGGCGGTTTCGGGCATCCGGCCCTCCAGCAGGGTCAGGCGGTTCATATTGGCCTCGGCATCCGCAGCCGGGTCGGCGGGAAGCTGCTGCACCCGCAGCACGGCTCCGTCGGTAGAGCTTGACCAGCGGCCCTCAGTGTCCAGATACTTCACGGGCATCACGGCGCTTACGCCCTCCGTGGCGGCAATGGCGGAGAGATCCGATTCCGAAAGGCCCAGCGTGGAGAGCACCCGCAGGTCGAACACATTTTGCTGGACATAGTACTTCTGCCCGGCAGTGCGCATACTGGGGGCAAAGCTGACCAGACCTGTCAGCATCATCACGCCCAGCGCCACGATGCCAAACAGGGAAAGGAACCGGTTCAGGTTGCTCCGGAAGTCACGCCGGATATTTTTACGATAGCTTTTCTGCATAGCGGTCACCACTCGATCTGTTCCACCGGCACCGGGTGTTCGTTGACCTTGTTGGACAGGATCTGTCCGCTCTTGACCTGGATGATCCGGTCCGCCATGGCCGTCAGGGCCGTGTTGTGGGTAATGACGATGACGGTGCGCCCTGTTTCGCGGCAGGTGCGCTGGAGCAGGGCCAGCACCTGCTTGCCGGTCTTGTAGTCCAGCGCACCGGTGGGCTCATCGCAGAGCAGGAGCTTTGGGTTCTTGGCCAGCGCCCGGGCAATGGAAACGCGCTGCTGCTCGCCGCCCGAAAGCTGGGCAGGGAAGTTGTTGAGCCGCTCGCCCAGACCCACGCTTTCCAGCGTGGCGGCGGGGTCCAGCGGATCACGCAGATCTCGCTGGCCAGCTCCACATTTTCCAGTGCAGTCAGATTCTGCACCAGATTGTAGAACTGGAACACGAAGCCAACATCATACCGGCGGTAGGTGGTGAGCTCTTTTTCGGAAAAGTGGCTCACATCCTGCCCATCCAGCCAGACATGGCCTCATCGCAGGTGTCCATGCCGCCCAGAATGTTCAGCAGAGTGGTCTTGCCTGCACCCGAGGGACCCACAATGATGCAAAACTCGCCCTTGTCTACATAAAAATTCAGGTGATCGGCCGCCGCAATGCGGACACTGCCGGTCTGATAATATTTGGAAACATCCTCAAACTGCACAAAATGTTCCATATGCTGCTCCTTGCCTTGAAAAAATTATTGTTCCATCCTAACTATAACATATTTTGCAGCAGGTTTGCAGGGGCAGAGCGCTGGAATTTGCAAAAAGTTAACAGGTCGTATCAAGGATAAAGTCAACGGTCTGCTCGATCTGGAATTTTGCGAAATACCCCTCTTCCAGCGGGATCCACCGGGCGGTGAAGCCGGAATAGCGTTCTCCCTCCCGCGCCAGCAGACGGCGGGCCTGCTCTTCCTTGGAGCAGGTGACAAAAACCTTCAGATCATAACAGTCCGCAAGGGTGGGGTGGCAGCTGTAACTGCCCTCCACGATGACCAGCGGCTGGGGCGCAAAGCATTGTTCCGGCAGGTAGGCACCCGCCCGGCAGGAGTAGGCACGGTAGGGGACGGCCTGCCCGGCCCGGGCGGGGGTGAGCACCTGGGCACGCAGGCGCTCCAAGTCCATGTTGGCGCAGGGGATCTGCTCCCAGTTTGCCACACGGCTGGCTGGGGGAAGATAGAAGTCATCGGTATGCACCGTGATGCTCTGGGGAAACTGCCGGGCCAGCTGTGCCGCCAGCATGGTTTTGCCGCTGCCGCACCGGCCGTCCAGCGCCACCAGCACCGGGGCGGCAGGATGGGCAGAGAGCAAAGTGGAGAGCTTTTCCACGAGAGGGGAAAGGGTGGTTGAAAGCATAGGGAACACATCCTTGACAAATCGTTAAAAATTGACTATACTACAAATAGAAAAGGTGCTGGTCCACATCGGTCAGCTTTCCTTCCCGAGAATCAAAAAGATTGACTGTCAGGTTTGGTACGCTGAGGCAGTCAATCTTTTTTGCTATCATCGTTTTTCTTCTGCGAAAACTTATCCATGACCTCAAGAGTCAGGCGGACCACATCCACAATCAGGCTCAGCAAGCCAAGCATGAAAGTGAGCAGTGCCAGAGTTTCCAACAGCGTCATTCGACATCCCTCCCTTCGCCATCAGGTCCGGGAAGTTTCCTTCAAAAAAGTTCCGTCCCCGGTATCCTGCTTTATTCCATGTAGGAAGAATCAGCGATACGGGATTGGAAAGCATGACCACCAATGATGCAGACAGCACCTTGCTGCCATTTCTGGCAACGGATACAGTATAACAGAAGATTCGACAGCTTGCAATGAAAAATGCTATAACTGCTTTTTGAATGTCAGACTTTTGTATTCGGTCTGAGAGCCGCTTCGGCGGAAGGTTCCATTTTCAGTGGGCGTGAAACCTAGTGCACGCATCACGCCGCAGGAACCGGCATTTTCGGCGGCAACATCGGCCAGAACGGTTTTTATACCGTTCTGTGCACCGAACTGCACCAGAGCGTTTACCATTTCTTTGGCATAACCCTTGCGCCAGCAGGTAGGGTGGATGCAGTAACCGATATCCCAGCAGCTGCCGCCATCCTTGACCACAGCACAGCAGGTACCAATGGGCTGGTGGGTGACTTTGTCCTCTGCAATGACATAATAGCAGTCGGTGCTGTCGCTCAGGCTGCGGAGCAATTCCATATATTCGTTCAGGTCATCGATATCGTCCAGCACCGGGTCGGACAAATATTTTCCGGTGATGGGGTCACCCCAGATGCAGAGTGCAAACCCGGCATCCCGAGCTTCCTGCGGGCGCAGGCGAAGCCGGGCGGTTTCAAAAGGTGCGAAAGTCATAGAAAACGCTCCTTCTTGACAAATCGTTAAAAATTGACTATACTACAAATAGAAAAGGCGCTGGCCGCAAACGACTAGCCCCTTGCCATATTAGTCAAGAAAAATGACCGCTCAGGCTTGGAACGTTGAGGCGGTCATTTTTTCTTGCGTTTTTTATCGCTTGTGGCGATTGTCCATGTAATTTGCAACAACGACGACCGCCGCCAGCGGCGGATCAAGGGAGAAGTTGTTGGGGCAGCAGCCAGCAGGACGCGAGTGCATTTGCACGAAGCGAACGCTGGGAGCCGCAACCCGGGTTCCATAAAGAAAAGCCCCTTTCCGCCCTTGGGCATCCGGGGAGCGGGTAACTCTTCAAGAAACCAGCCATTCCCGGCACCTGGGTACCGGCAAGTGGCTGCCGCCTGCGTTTTGGACACAGCGCCTTCGCCGCCTTTGCGGGCGGCTGACTATACTATACCATGAATTTCGACACGCCGCAACACGCGCAAAAAGTTTGATGCAGAAAACTTGTCAAAACCCCTTGACACCACCCCAGAGCTGTGGTAAGATAATGCCACGTTAGAAATAACTAACCACAAAGCGGTCAGCAGACAAATGGTCTGTGCCGCATTCTTTTAGAGTTTGAGGTTAGAAACATCTAACTGTTGCACCTGCATAGAATGCGGCGCGGCGGGGAACGCTGTTCCTCAAATGGATAAAAGCGGAGGAAAGCAGCCATGGAGCGTAATTTTGAGACCGTGATGATCGAACAGTGCGCACCGGTGCTGGCAGGGCTGAAGCCTGCCGGGCTGTTCCGCTATGAGACCCGGGACTGTGCCGACTTGCTGCCGGGTGCGCCGCTGGAATGACCAGCTGGGGGAGAAGGGGCTGAAGGTCCGGGTCCTCAAGGGCTGTGCTCAAACCCACCGGTATCTCATTTATGTTTACCGCGAGAGCCGCCTGCGTCAGGTGTTGGCCGATGAGGCGGTGCGGGAGTTCCTGCAACGCGAGGGCTATGCCCTGCCGGAAGATGCTTCCGATTGTGACGGTATGCTGCGGCAGCTGTCCCGGCGGCTGTGCTGCGAAGCCGATTTTCCCCATGAGATCGGCGTGTTTCTTGGTTATCCGCTCACCGATGTGGTGGGCTTTATCGAAAATCAGGGCCGCAACTTCACCTGCTGCGGCTGCTGGAAGGCTTACGGCGACCCCGATGCCGCCGCACGTCATTTTGCCCAGTTGAACAAGTGCACCAGAGTGTATCTGCGCCTGTTCCATGAGGGTACCCCCATTTTCCGCCTTGCTGTGGCGGCTTGACAAGTCATTCTCTACCAATACTCTCTTTTTATCCTGGCACCCGCCGGAACAAACCACGCTCCGGCGGGAAGAAATCCTCCTTTTGACACGCGGCCGTCCGTTGCAGCCTTGACTACTGCATCGGGCGGCTGTGTCATTTCATGGATAGAAAAAATGACGGTAAAATGTAAACAATGGCTAACTTTTACTCAGGAATTTGAGTTAGTTGTTGTTGATTGTGATAAAAAACTGGGATATTTGGGCAGAAAAACTGTTTGTTCATATAAACTAACTTTTAATGATGAAAAAACTGTTGACAACAAAGGTTAGTAAGTGTAAACTATCTATGCTGATAGTTCCGACTGACTAACCCCTCCGGTGCATCAGCAGCCCACAAACAGTATGAAAAAGGGAGTGGAATGTTATGATGCCTCTGACAATGGCGAAGGCGGGCGAGACCGTCACCATTAAGAAGATCACCGGCAAAGATGAAGTCCGCCTGCATCTGGCAGAGCTTGGTTTTGTGGTGGACAGCGAAGTGACCGTGGTCAACGAGATCGCAGGTAACCTGATCGTACAGGTCAAGGAAAGCCGCCTGGCACTCGACAGGACGATGGCAAATCGCATTATGATCGGCTGAACAGCGCAGCACGCTGTTTGGGACCTGCTCCGACACTGGAATGGTCTCTGAATAAAGACAAGTAGAGGAGGAAATTTGCATGAAAACTCTGAAGGACGTGAAGGTCGGCGAGACCTGCACCGTGGCACGCCTGCATGGCGAAGGCCCGGTCAAGCGCCGCATCATGGACATGGGCATCACCAAGGGTGTTGAGATCTATGTCCGTAAGGTGGCACCTCTGGGCGACCCCATGGAGCTGACCGTGCGCAACTACGAACTGAGTGTGCGCAAGGCCGACGCTGAAATGATCGAAGTGGTTTGATTCCAAAGAGAGGAAAGGACACGCAATGAGTATTAAAATTGCACTGGCCGGTAACCCGAACTGCGGCAAGACTACCCTGTTCAATAACCTGACCGGCTCCAACCAGTACGTTGCAACTGGCCCGGCGTTACCGTGGAAAAGAAGGAAGGCAAGCTGAAGGGCGATAAGGATGTCATCATCCAGGACCTGCCCGGTATCTACTCCCTGTCTCCCTACACGCTGGAGGAGGTCGTCTCCCGTACTTACCTGGTCAAGGAGAAGCCCGATGCCATCCTGAACATCATCGATGGCACCAACATTGAGCGCAACCTCTACCTGACCACTCAGCTGATCGAGCTGGGCATCCCCGTTGTTATGGCGGTCAACATGATCGATCTGGTCCGCAAGAACGGCGATAAGATCGACCTGAAGAAGCTGAGCAGCGAGCTGGGCTGCCAGGCCGTGGAGATCAGCGCTCTGAAGGGCGAGGGCACCGAGGCTGCTGCCAAGGCTGCGGTTGCCGCTGCCCAGAAGCAGAAGGCAGGTGAGCTGCCCCACGTCTTTACCGGAAGTGTGGAGCACGCCATTGCCCACATCGAAGAGTCCATTCAGGGCAAGGTGGATGACCGCTTCCTGCGCTGGTATGCCGTCAAGCTGTTCGAGCGGGACGAGAAGGTCATGGAAGAGCTGAAGCTCGACAAGGCTCTGGCTGACCACATTGATGAGCACATCAAAGACTGCGAGAAGGAGATGGACGATGATGCCGAGAGCATCATCACCAACCAGCGCTACTCCTACATCAACGGTGTCGTTGACAAGGCCGTCAAGAAAAAGGCCCGTGTGGAGCACCTGACTGCTTCTGACAAGATCGACCAGATCGTGACCAACCGTGTGCTGGCTCTGCCCATCTTCGCACTGGTCATGTACCTGATGTACTCCCTGTCCATGGGCACCTCCATTGCAGACGGCGGCTGGGCTATTGGTACCTTTGCCACCGACTGGACCAACGATGTGCTGTTCGGCGAGATCGTGCCGGGCGCTCTGGGCGGCTTCCTGGAGAGCATCGGTGTGGCAGGCTGGCTGTACGGCTGATCATGGACGGCATCGTGGCCGGTGTGGGCGCAGTTCTGGGCTTCGTTCCCCAGATGCTGGTTCTGTTCTTCCTGCTGTCCATCCTGGAGGATGTGGGCTATATGTCCCGTGTCGCCTTCATCATGGACCGTATCTTCCGCCGTTTCGGCCTGTCTGGCAAGAGCTTCATCCCCGTGCTGGTCGGTACCGGCTGCGGCGTGCCCGGTGTTATGGCTTCCCGTACCATCGAGAACGAGCGTGACCGCCGTATGACCATTATGACCACCTGCTTCATCCCCTGCGGCGCTAAGATGCCCATCATCGGCCTAATCGCAGGTGCAATGTTCGGTGGTTCCTCTGTGGTGGCTGTTTCCGCTTACTTCATCGGCATGGCTGCCATCATTTGCTCCGGTGTTATTCTGAAGAAGACCAAGCTCTTCGCTGGCGACCCCGCACCCTTCGTTATGGAGCTGCCCGCTTACCATGTGCCTGCATGGGGCAACGTTTTCCGTGCCACCTGGGAGCGCGGCTGGTCCTTCATCAAGCGCGCCGGTTCCGTCATTCTGGCAGCTACCGTTGTGCTGTGGTTCCTGCAGGGCTTCGGTTTCGAGAATGGTGCCTTCGGCATGGTCGAGGATCAGGACAACTCCGTCCTGGCCGCTATCGCTACCAAGATCGCCTGGATCTTCGCTCCTCTGGGCTTTGGCAACTGGCGTGCAACCGTTGCTTCCGTCTCTGGTCTGATCGCAAAGGAGAACGTGGTTGGCACCTTCGGTGTTCTGTATCACTTCGGCGGCGAGCTGTCTGAGAACGGTGATGAGATCTGGGCAGCAGTTGCGCAGGATTACACCGCTCTGTCCGCTTACGCCTTTATGATCTTCAACCTGCTGTGCGCTCCCTGCTTCGCTGCTATGGGCGCGATCAAGCGTGAGATGAACAACGGCAAGTGGACTGCCATCGCCATCGGTTATATGTGCGCTCTGGCTTACTGCGCGGCTCTGGTCGTGTACCAGATCGGCGGCCTGATCACCGGTGAGGTTGGCTTCAACTTCTTCACCATCGTGGCAATCGTGATTTTTGCCGCATTCCTGTACCTGATGTTCCGCCCCAACAAGTATGTTGGCGACAACGAGGTCAAGATCGACGTTTCCAAGATCAAGTAAAATCATCTGTCCAGTTTGAAAGGGTGTGTTCTGTATGATGGAATTCCTGGCCACGAACTTTAATCTGCCTACCATCATTGTAGGTGCTATCGTGTTTGGCGGTGTGGGCTGGGCCACATGGCACTCCCACAAGCATGGCGGCTGTGGGGGCTGCGGCGAAGGCGGCTGCAATGGCAATTGCGGCGGCTGCAGCGGCTGCCACTGATCAGTAAAAACCGCTGGGCGCGGGTCGAACATCCAATCGGCCCGCGCCCTTTTTTTAGAATGAAAAAGTTAGCTTTGGATAACACTGGAAGCAGCTTACATTATTATAGAAGAGAGTGATACTATGGAACTGACAGCAGCCCATCTGCGGTATCTCCTGGCCATCTATGAGGTCTCCCAGACGCATCTGGATATCTGCTCCCGCAGCATTGCCGAAAAGCTGAACGTGACCAAGCCCAGCGTGGTGCGCATTATGAACTTGCTGATGGATCGGGGAATGATCGTGAAGGAACACTATGGCAAGATCTATCTGACCGACCGGGGCATCTTTGTGGCAAAGGCGGTCAGGGCTCAACTGGAAACGGTGCTGACGCATTTTCCGCCCGTGCGCATCGACATGACCGAGGAGGAACGCTATAATGCCGCTTTGGCCCTGACTTCGGCCCTGCCCGAACGGGCTTTTACCGGCGAATATGACCGCCTGTTCGGCCCGGATGAATCTGAAAAGGAGAACGCTTCGTGATCAACAAGAAACTGCTTTCCTTCGATCGGAAGGCCCTGCGCTATGTGGGGCTGAACGTGCTGTTCCAGTGGCTGGGGATGCTGTGCAATGTGTGCTGGTGATGACGGTATCCCGCCTTATCGGCGGCGTGTTTGCGGGCAGCCTGACCGGCAATGCCTCTGGCAGGGGATGCTGCTCTGCCTGCTGACTGTGCCGGTGCGCTATGGCCTTACCCTCTACGCCTCCGATATGAGCGACCGGGCTTCCAAGGATGTCAAGCGCACCCTGCGCAGCAGCATCTATGCAAAGCTCACCCGGCTGGGGGCCGGTTACAGCGAGACGGTGGCCACCAGTGAAGCCGTGATGCTGGCCAGCGAGGGTGTGGAGCAGATCGACACCTACTTTGCAAAGTATCTGCCTCAGCTGTTTTACAGCCTGCTGGCCCCGGTGACCCTGTTTGTGCTGCTGGTGGGCGTGCACGCGCGCTCGGCCATCCTCCTGCTGTGCTGTGTGCCGCTCATCCCCCTGTCCATTGTGGCGGTGCAGAAGTTTGCCAAGAAGCTGCTGGCGAACTACTGGGGCGAGTACACCACCCTGGGCGACAGCTTTCTGGAGAATATCCAGGGCCTGACCACCCTGAAGATCTATCAGGCAGACGGCTGGAAGCACGAGGAGATGAATGCCCAGGCCGAGCGGTTCCGCAAGATCACGATGAAGGTGCTGACCATGCAGCTGAACAGCGTGACCCTGATGGACCTGATGCCTACGGCGGTGCGGGTCTGGCATCATCAGCGCGGCATCGGCCTTTGCCAAGGGCCAGCTCAGCCTGACCAGCGCCCTGACCATCCTCCTGCTGGCGGCGGATTTCTTCCTGCCCCTGCGCCTGCTGGGCAGCTACTTCCACATTGCCATGAATGGCGCGGCTTCGGCTGAGAAGATCTTCAGGCTGCTCTCTGCCAGGAGCCTGAAGATGGCGAAAAGACCGCCGACCCGGCCGACAGCACCCTTGCGCTGGAGCATGTCACTTTTGGTTACGAGAAGGAGCACACCATTCTGCACGATGTGTCCCTGACCATCCCGCAGGGCAGCTTTGTCTCGCTGGTGGGCGAAAGCGGCTGCGGCAAGAGCACCATTGCGGCCATCCTGTCCGGTGCCCGCACCGCGGCGGAGGGAGAGGTTACGCTGGGCGGCATCCCGGTCAGCGAATGGAAGCAGGCCGACCGCCTGCGCCTGCTGACACTGGTGCCCCACAATGCGGCCATCTTCAAGGGCACGGTGGAAGCCAACCTCCGGATGGCCCGGCCCGATGCAGCCGAAGCCGAGCTCTGGGCGGCGCTGGAGCAGGTGAACCTTGCAGACTTCTGCCGCAGCCAGAGCGGCCTTGCAACGGCGCTCCACGAGGGCGGCTCCAACCTGTCCGGCGGGCAGCGCCAGCGCCTTGCATGGCCCGTGCCCTGCTGCATGATTCGCCCATCTATGTGTTCGACGAGGCGACCTCCAATGTGGATGCCGAGAGCGAGAACGATATCATGAAAGCCATCCACAGCCTGGCGGGGAAGAAAACAGTGATCCTGATCTCCCACCGTCTGGCCAATGTGGTGGATAGCGACTGCATCTATGTGCTGGAGGCAGGCCGCATTGCCGAGCAGGGAACGCACCATGACCTGCTGGCCGCACAGGGGGTGTACAGCCGCCTGTACAACGCCCAGAAACAGCTGGAAGACCTTGGGGAGGTGAGCGCATGAACAACACAAAACACCGCAGTCCGTTTGCCATTGCCGCACGGCTGATCGTGCTGGTCCGGCCCATGCTGCCCATCATGCTGGCAGCCATTGTCATGGGAGTCATCGGCCATTTCTGCGCCACCTTTATCACGATCTTCGGCGGCTTTGCCCTGCTCACGGCGGCAGGCCTGCCCAGCCCGCTGGCAGGCGTGGGCACGGCCTTTGCTGCATCCTTGTCTTTGCCCTGCTGCGCGGCGTGCTGCGCTACGCAGAGCAGGCCTCCAACCACTATATCGCTTTCAAGCTGCTGGCCTCATCCGGGATAAGGTGTTCGGCGCACTTCGCCGCCTGACCCCTGCCAAGCTGGAGGGCCGTGACCGGGGCGACCTGATCTCCCTGATCACCGCCGACATCGAGCAGCTGGAGGTGTTCTATGCCCACACCATTTCGCCGGTCTGCATCGCGACCCTCTGTGTGACCGGCATGACCTGCTTTACGGCCAGGTATCATATTCTGCCCGCACTGGTGCTGCTGGCAGGCTATCTGCTGGTGGGCATTGCTCTGCCGGTGTGGTCTGCCAGACGGGGCGACAAAGCCGCCCGCGAGTACCGGCAGGCCCTGGCTGACACCAACAGCTATCTGCTGGAAAGCCTGCGCGGCCTGCGGGATATCCTGCAGTACCAGAACACCGCCGCGCGTGCCGAGGGCATCACGGCCCACAGCGAGACGCTGGGGGAGAAGCAGAAGGCCATGAAGTACCGCGAGGGCGTGACGGTGGGTGCCGCCAACACCCTCATCGTGCTGACGGCGCTGGCTGTGCTGGGGGTGAGCATCCGGCTGTATCAGAATGGCCAACTGGGCGCGGAGGGAGTGCTGATCTGCACCCTGTCGGCCTGAGCTCCTTTGGCCCGGTGGTGGCGCTGGCCAACCTCGGTGCCAGCCTGACCAGGTGTTCGCCAGTGCCGACCGTGTCCTTGACCTGCTGGATGAGGAGCCTGTGACTGCGATGTGACCGACGGCGCGGATACCGTCTTTACCGGTGCACAGGCTGAGCATGTCAGCTTTGCCTACGCCAAGGAAGAGGTGCTCCACGACCTGAGCCTGACTATCCCGGAAAAGAAGATCGTGGGCATCACGGGCCGCTCCGGCAGCGGCAAGTCCACCTTCCTGCGGCTGCTCATGCGCTTCTGGGATGTGAGCGGCGGCACCATCCGGTTTGGTGAACGGGATATCCGCACCGTGAACACTGCTGCCCTGCGCGCTCAGGAAAGTCTTGTGACCCAGGAAACGGAGCTGTTTGACGATACCATAGAAAACAACATCCGGATCGCCCGGCGCGATGCCACCCGTGCCGAGGTGGAGGCTGCCTGCAGAAAAGCCGCGCTGGATGGCTTTATCAACAGCCTGCCCAAGGGATATGATACCCCTGTGGCGAGCTGGGCGGTGCCCTCTCCGGCGGTGAGCGCCAGCGCATCGGTGTGGCCCGTGCCTTCCTGCACGATGCACCTTTCCTCCTGCTGGACGAGCCTACCTCCAATCTGGACAGCCTGAACGAAGGGATCATCCTCAAGGCCGTGCGGGATGAGTGCAGGGAAAAGACTGTCCTGCTGGTCTCCCATCGCAGATCCACCATGGCCGTGGCCGACCTGAGCTTCTCGGTAGAGAGCGGACGGCTGAGCTGAGAAAACCGGATATCATGCAAAAAAGACGCGCTCTGTGATGAGCGCGTTTTTTTGTGTGCAGGGAGAAATTTACTGCTTGCGTGCAAACACGATGCCGATGGTACCGGGGCCGGAATAGCCGCCGATGGTGGTGCCGATGTCGGTCTCGTAAACATTCTCAAAATTGCCGTACTGCCGCAGTCCGGCCTTGATGGCCTCCATGCAGCCGGCTTCGCCTGGGTGGAAGAGATGAACACCATGCTGCGGTCGATGTCCTCCCGGTTCGCCAGCTGGTCGGTGATGTACTTGCCCACGCAGATGGGCAGACTGCCCCGGTACTTCCGCACGACTTTCAGTTCACCATCGATGACGGCCAGGCTGGGCTTGATGCCCAGAATGTTGGCTCCGAAGGCCAGCACGCCGGAGCAGCGGCCGCTTTTGGCCATGTAGTCCAGCTGGTTGAGCACAAAGCTCAACTCGACCCGCTTGGCAAGGCCCTGTAAGCGCATGGAAATGTTCTTGGGCGGCAGGCCGTCAGCGGCCCACTTGGCTGCCTGCAGGACGAGATAGCCCTGCCCGGTGCAGATATTTTCGCTGTCCACAACATAGACGTTGCCGAACTCCTGCGCCGCCAGCCGGGCGTTCTGGAAGCAGGAGGAGAATTTGGAGCCGACATTGATGTGGATGACGGCATCGTAGTCTCTGGCAAAGGGGGCGAGGAAGTCGGTGTACTCCACCAGATTGGGGGCGGCGGATTTGGGCATTTTGCCGCCGTTCTGGGCATGGGCGAATACATCGGCGGGGTGGATGGTAACGCCGTCCAGATAGCTTTCCTCCCCCATGAGGATGTGCATGGGGATCAGGCTGATGTTCCACTGCCGGAGCAGCGCTTCGGACAGATCGCAGGTGCTGTCCGCAGTGATCTTGATGTTCAAAATGAGATTCCTCTTTTCCAGCCGCGCGTCCGGCGGCAGCGTGATAGCTCAAAATTTACAACTATCATACCACAAATACTTCAAAATTGTTAGCTATCAAGCCGATAAAAAATGTAAATCTTTTATGAAGTGTGCAAAAGGGGCGAAAATCCATGGGCTATCTGTACAGTTGTCACAAAAATGTGCCGGAGTTTCTGGTTCTTTCCGAAAATTCGCTCGGAACTGTTTATTTTGTCGGCCAAAAATTATATAATAAGTAGTACCCAAGAATTAAGATGGATTCGGTCTGCCTTGCGGCCGTTTGTTTATTGGAGGTTTGCCTGCTTATGTTCGTTACTGATTATACCATGCATCTGCTGGATAATGTAAAAAAGATCCACTTCATCGGCTGCGGCGGCAGCGGTATGTATCCGCTGATCCAGATCCTCTCTGCCAAGGGATATGATATCTCCGGCAGCGATGTGCTGGACGGCAGCATCATCCGCTCGGAGCGGGAGATGGGCGTGAAGGTCAGCCTGGGTCATGCTGCGGACAACGTGATCGGCGTTGACCTGGTGGTCTACTCTGCCGCCATTGCCAAGGACAACGTGGAGCTGAACGCCGCTGCTTCCTATGGCATCCCCACCGTGGAGCGCAGCGTTCTGCTGGGCTATGTGAGCCGCCTGTACAAGGACAGCATCTGCGTTTCCGGCACCCACGGCAAGACCACCACGACTTCTATGATCACCACCGCGCTGGAGCTGGCAGGCCGTGATCCCTCTGCAGTCATCGGCGGCAAGCTGCCCTCATCGGCGGCTACGGCAAGGCCGGCAAGGGGGATGATATCGTCATCGAGGCCTGCGAGTTCTCCGAGACCTTCCTCAAGCTGACCCCCTATATGTCCGTGGTGCTGAACATCGATAACGACCATCTGGACTATTACGGCAGCATGGGCGAGCTGAAGTTTGCCTTCAAGCGCTTTGCCCTGATGACCCATTTTATGATCTTTGCCAATGCGGACGACAAGAACACCATGGATGTCATGTACACCCTGGACCGCCGCGTGCGCACCTTTGCCATTGACAATGCGGCCGATTACCGTGCTGTCAACGTGCAGGAGTACAAGCCCGGCTTCTTTGAGTTTGATCTGAAGGAGTGGGATACCAATGAGCTGGGCCACATCCGTCTGGCAGTGCCGGGCCGCCACAACATTTACAATGCACTGGCCATGTGTGCTGTCTGCCGCTCTGTGGGCCTGACCGTGGAGCAGTGCGCCAACGCTGCCTGAACTTCAAGGGGGCAGGCCGCCGTTTTGAGGTCTACGGCGAGTGCAACGGCGCGGTGGTCGTGGACGACTACGCCCATCATCCCACCGAGATCCGCGCGACCCTGAACACCGCCAAGGAGCTGGGCTACAATCGTGTCATCGCAGTCCATCAGCCGTTTACATACAGCCGGACCAAGATGCTGTTCAACGACTTTGTGGATGTGTTCAAGATCCCTGATATCACGGTGATCACCCCCATCATGGCAGCCGCGAGCCCAACGACCCCACCATTACCAGCGCAAAGCTGGCGGCGCAGATCCCCAACTCTGTGCTGGTGGACAGCCTGGAGGCTGCCGCTGACTGGGTCAAACAGAACGCCCGGGAGGGCGATCTGGTCATCACTCTGGCTGCGGCGATATCTATAAGGCCAGCAAGATGATGGTGAAAAAAGACTGATCGTTTGGAATAGCTGAAAGCCGCCGGGTGTTTCACAGACCGAACTGGTCTGCAATACCACCCTGCGAAAGCGCCCTGCCGGGAGACCGGCGGGGCGTTTTTGCGCTATGGGATGAGCGTGATGAAAAATATCTCAAAAATTTTACACAAATCAGACCCGGAAGGGTGGCGGCGGGGGTGGGATTCTGCTATACTGATTCTGGTACGAAAAGGAGGAGAGAGGATATGCCATCTACGTATGCACACCGCCGCTTTGGTGCGGATGTTCTGGTGCAGCTGCCCAGGGAGCTGCGGGAAAAGATCGCCCCATACCGGCCGCTGTATGATATGGGCCTGCACGGGCCTGACCTGATGTTCTACTACCGGGCATTGCAGTCCAACCCCGTGAACCGGCTGGGCAACGCCATGCATGAGCAGCCGGGCCGAGTGTTCTTTACCCGGGCCCGGGGCGTGGTGAACACGGCCCGCAACAAGAATGCTGCATTGGCCTATGCGCTGGGGTTCGTGTGTCATTTTGCACTGGACAGCACCTGTCACCCCTATGTGGAGGCCTACACCCGCCAGAGCGGGGTGAGCCACTGCGAAACGAGACCGAGTTCGACGACATGCTGCTGCGCCGGGACGGCCATGACCCGAAGAGCTTCTTTACGGCCAGCCATATCCGGCCCACGGCGGAAAATGCCCGGGTCATCGCGCCTTCTACGAGGGCCTGACCGGCCTGCAG
>ENA-OQJH01000069-OQJH01000069.1-human-gut-metagenome-genome-assembly--contig:-NODE-69-length-55979-cov-16.383675_pt1 | contig 55979 bp, 56 predicted proteins | sample MGYA00242597_ERZ504763 | MGnify/ENA primary metagenome ERZ504763 (study PRJEB26092, sample SAMD00036359) | human gut metagenome | host: Homo sapiens | study: EMG produced TPA metagenomics assembly of... | reverse complement strand
ACAGCAGGTGTCAATCTGTAACTTTTTAAATCTCTCAAATTCCTGAAATGTTCGTATCGTCTTTTTTGCTATGATAAATGCAATACTATTAAGCAGCTCAAATCATCTGCTTCAATCCACTCCACAGCATCTTCCGCGGATATTCCTGTCTTTACCAAACTTTTATAGTTACTTTTTTATATTTCAGCTTGGTTCCATTCCTGTTGTCAATTTATCTGACACGCTCCTTCTCCGCGGAGAGGATTCCACTTGACATCTCCATACCAGCGGACTTCCAATCCTCCGTATAATTGAAAATCCGCCGACAAACGCCGAACAGCTTCCTTTTATTTCCTTGACCGCAATGCAGATCTCTCACTGATAATCCGGACTGGATATATCCGCGGATAAATAAAGCCCTACATCCCTGCATACCCATATATTATGCCGAAAAATCATACTATATCCGCGGAAAAATCTCTGTACCTGACGCTGTCAGAAAAATCCTTACAGACTTCATTTCCTTATGATTATCCGGTACCTGACTTGTATCTTCCTAGTTTGCAAGCTTGTCTGCACAAAGCTATAATTTCTTTTCTCCGCGGAAAAAAGCTCCTCTTTTCCCAATATTTAGTTACCGGATAGAGGCTTCCGCGGAGAGAAACCGATTTACTGTTTCCAGGACATACAAGCAAGGATCCTCGGCCATTCAATGACCGAGTTGGTTGACTCCATTTGCAATTAAAAGCGAAAATAACATTTCCGGTCATATTACAAGTTGATCCCGGATCCTCATTTGGCATTTGTCTCAAATACCTTGCAAGTGCATCATCCAGTTATTTGATTTATGCTCATGTATCTGAGCAAGATAAGAGAGGATTTCATTATCCCACGTTCTCTCTGCCAGTTTGTGGTAGTTAAAGTCTCTCATAGGCTTTCCTTCTTTCTCCCAATTATATGGTGATTTTTGGGAGAAAATTAATTCCCTCTGGGAGAAAATTCTCTTCCAAAAGACAATATCACTGTTATCAGTCTTCACTATCGGTTCTTCTAAGTCCAGCTAACCTTTGAGCAGTAACACAATATCCATTTTTAATGTCAGATATGTCGCAGTATCGTGCAGTCCGCCGGCAGAGCCGTAATTCATGTTTCATCTTCATCCTCTGGAATTAACTGTATCAACTTCTTTCCTTCAATAACAATTCCTGCAGGTATTTATTCTCCCTATCTGTTTTATCAGCTTTGTTTTCCAGCAACTCTATTTCCTTATCGTATTCATCCAACAGCTTTTCATATTCATCTCTTTCCTCTTCAAAAACTCTTGTCTGTTTCAGGAAGAGGTCTGCCTGTTCTATCAGCTTATGCTCATATTCAGCAGAAGCTTCTTCATATCCTTCTTTTTTTCCGTCATACCTGCCGCTGTCATAGATCATCTTTCCGAGCGGATTGTCTTCCGTCAAGTCCTCTTTTATCATCCTTTTTACGCCACCGGAAATACTGCCTTCATCTACTATGTTTTTTACTGTATCGATGGTTCTTCCTATACCGGTACTTCTCCATAATCCACGCTTTAATCCCATGATATATCCTCCAATTCCAATCCAGAACCCTGGATCTTTTTGTTAAATCCGCCAAAAACAAATTCTTCCTTTATCCGGCGGATATATTCCGTATCGTTTATCAGCCTTTGTACTGTCACGATCAAACCTCCGATATCAAGCTGTCTGATGGCATCTTCATTCCCAGCGTACATATTGCTGCCAACCCATATAACATTGCTCCCGGTTGCGATCATATTAGAATACAAGACAATCTTCCTTGTCCTGGCACTATACAGATTGCGGGAGACATTCATGGATGGATCATACATCAGCATATGCAGAGTACTGATCAGAAGATTTATCAAATCAGCCAGTTTTGCGGACGTTCCAACCTTGAATATGTCTCCTGAACTGATATAACCTGTCAGCTTCTCTACCTGTGTATTGGAAAGGATAAGATTAGCACCCGGGATCTGTATCCCGCATGGGGTGTAGAAATCCGTTCCAATATGGATAAGCTGCTTGATCAGAGATACAATAAATGCACCCGGCTGATCTTTTGTCCTTTCAGCAGCCTGCTGCAGCATTACTGCCGTTGATCCATACGTAGCGATCCTTGGATCTTTAAAGTCGGAAGTATACACTACATGATTGGTTGTCAGCACAGGAATACCGGAGAGAAAGGCAGGCGTTTTAACACAGGTGATCGTATTTGTCATAATATTCCCCGTGCCAAAGATCAACCCCAGGATCGGATCGTGCCCTAAGGTTGCAAATCTGTGATTCGCTCCCTTGAACAGGAAAAGCTTTTCATCAGGGATCATATTTGATATGTCAAAATCCCAGGTCCTGCATTTTTTCAATAGTCCTGCCAGTGCCCCATCCGTCAATCCGGCCGTAGCATCATAAGGAACTCCGGCTTTCGTGATGATATGTTCCATAGAAGCATAGTACGGCCTTTCATGTACAGGACCGCCTGTATTAAATCTCTTCAACAGTTTTTCCTGGAATTCGTGCAGCTTTGTCTCATTCCGATTTTGTGATCCGGCTGCTTCCGTCTTTGTCAGCTCATTTACAATGACAATCCTTGCCAATTGTAATCCCACAGCCGCAAACAGAAACTTTATATCATTCCCCTTTAAGCCTGACTGTGACTCAAATTCTGCATCTAAATCTTCTAATATCTGATGGGAATTATGGGCGACCTCTGCAACCCTTATGCTTTCATCGGCTATCGAATGCATATTATGTAAAGCAACATCTGTACTTCTTTTTAACTTTTTTCTTTTTTCCCTTAATTCCTCTAAAATAAGAACCATCATCATTTCATAAAATGTGTGATGGTTCTTATTTTTATCTTATAGCAATTCCATAAAATAATGCAATCAAGACAGTTCAGCAGAATGCGAAGGACAAGGAAGATACCTGCAGGCGTGCTGACGCACGGCAAAGATATCTGACACAGCACTTCACGCTCTGATGGACTGGATTGTTTGCAGTAATTTATAGAATTGCTATAGTTTCCTTCTATAGCCCTCTTCGTAAATTATGTATATAAGAGGATTACTATACAGAATTTCGTCGCAAACTGCCATAAATACTACTATGAATATAGGTTATATATCATAAACACTGCGCACTTTCAGTCCATCCGGCTTTCCATCGAGTATCTTCACTCTGTATTCTCCTGCATTCATGTCAAAATAATTATCTTCAAGAATCAGGTCATCATTCTCATTCCGGATTTCCACACTCTTTGCATATGCTTCTGCCTTAACAACTATCTCATCTCCGTCTACGCGCACAGCCAGTCCGGGATTCAGATAGTGGAAGTATTTCGGATAGGAAAAAATCACAGTTCCCTGAGAAATAATCTGACCATTTTCCCATGCCTCATAACTTACATATTCATTAAAACAGTCAATCTGGGGAAGTTCGACCTTATCCATCCATACAGCAGACAATACCGGTACTTCCAGCCACTGTTCTTCCTCCCTCAGAATTGTGGCATCTGTCTTTCGCACTGCCCATTTCACCAGAACCCTGTGAGCATCCAGCGTTTCATTGGTCACATTCAGACGGATGGATTTTTCAAATTCAAAATGCTGACGGTTCATATCCGCTTCCACTGTCATCCAGCTCTGTTCTTCACAGGAAAGCATTACAGGCGCAAAGAATCTCTTCGCATAATAATGAAGCGCTTTCCAGCGTCCGTAATAATCAATGGATGACCAGGAAATAACCGGCCAACAGTCATTTAACTGCCAGTAGATTGCACCCATACAACGTCCCCGGTTTCTGCGGTAATGCTCGACTCCATATCGGATTCCATCTGCCTGGAGAAGCTGAGATGCATAAACAAAATCGCTGAAGTTCTCAGGATAACGGTATGCTGCCTGCATGTATTTGGCAATTTTTCCATTTCCTCCGTAATTTCTCTGATGTTTCTCCATCACATAAGAAAATGGATTCAATTCTTTCGGATCATCTGTTACTGTTTCAAGCGTTTTTACAGACGGGAATGACTGAAAACCAAACTCAGATGCATATCTGAAGAAATATTTACGATATTCTGAAAATGGCTTATTGCCATGCCATACTTCCCAGTAATGCACATCTCCACGGTTCGGATCATTGGGTTCATCAAAGGAACCGCCTGATGACGGGCTTGCAGGCCAGTAGAAGGTATCCGGGTCGTATTCGCTGAGAACTTCCGGAATAATGCGCTCATACATAAACAGATAATCTCTCATTTCTGTCGGCTTTGTCACCCAGGTGCCCTGCTTTACAAACATTTCCATCTCATTGTTTCCGCACCACAGGCAAGGGATGCATGATGACGGAGACGTTTGATATTATCAATAAATTCCTGACGGATATTTGCCTCAAACTCCGGTGTCAATTCATAGACAGAGCATGCAAACATAAAGTCCTGCCATACCATCAGCCCCAGTTCATCACAGAGATCAAAGAACCAGTCCTCAGGATAATAGCCGCCGCCCCAGACACGTACTGTATTAAAGTTCGCTCTCTTGCACTGAAGAAGTAATTCTCTGGTACGTTCTCTGGATGTTCTCTGCAGAAGATTGTCCTCAGGGATATAGTCAGCGCCCATGGCAAAGACCTGATAACCGTTTACTTCATGAGCAAAGCTCTCGCCCCACTGGTCTTTCTCTCTATGCATGGTCAGCGCACGGAGACCGATTTTTCTGCACCAGGTGTCTACAATCTTATTTCCGGCTTTCAGGTCTACCTGCACCTGATATAACGGCTGTTCTCCCAGTCCATTTGGCCACCAGAGCTGCGGATTTTCAATCTCCATTTCATCCGGACAGTCATCCCATATGGTTTTTGTTCCATTCGGTGCAGTTACAGTCACCTGATATTCCAGTGCCTGTGCACCTTCATACCCATCTGCTTCGCTCTCTTCCTCATCAACAGTCTCCACATCTACTTCCGGAACCAGCAGGACTTTGCCATCCTTATGTACCTGACGGATATACACGCTGTCCAGTCTGGCAGTTTCAATTCCCAGAAGTGTTACAGGACGGAAGATACCTCCATCCGGCAGACATGCACCCCAGTCCCAGCCACACATATAGTGAGCTTTGCGCAGATGCATAAATCCCTCAATTGTGTCTTCATTTCCCCTGTTTTTATATTTCTTAAATGCCTCTGCCATGAACTTCAACGGAGAGCGAATGATAACGCGTAAGGTATTTTTGCCGTTTTCAAGCAGCTCTCCTACCGGGAATTCCCAGATTCTGTGCATGTTATCAACTTTTCCAAGACAACATCCATTCAGATAGATGTCCGCAATCGTATCAATCCCGTCAAATCTCAGGATCACTTCCTGACAATCTTTAAACTGCGCTTCTTCATAATTAAATACCGTTCTGTATTCGTAATCCTCCTCCATCAGTGCTTTCGCCTGATATTCATTATCCCCAAAGAACGGATCCGGCATCTTTCCGGTCTTAAGAAGTGCCGCATAAATATCCCCCGGAATCTGTGCCGGAATCCAGTCCAGTTGTCTGATATTGCACAACTGCCAGTTTTCATGAAGCTGTAATTTTATCATTTGTTTTATCCCTCTTTGATTATTTTTACATATGTTTGCATTCAACTATATATATAGTATCATACTGCCCTTTTCTAAATCAACTCTGCAAAAGAAATCATTACTGTTCAAAGGTATGTATGTTACTGTTCACTCTGTTCCTAGTAATACGTTTTGTAATCACATAAAAGTCAGTTACAGGCAGTTTTCCCTTTTCACCCGGAAGGCTCCTGATTGCTGCAGTTGCCTCATAACCATTCATGACAGGCATTTGGATATCCATAAAAATAAGATCATACGAACCTTTCGGAGAAGCTTCCACTTTTTCAACTGCGATTTTTCCATTTTCTGCTGTTTCCACTTCTGCCCTTGTCATCTGCAAAATTTCAACACCAATTTCTCTGTTTAACTCATTATCCTCAACTAACAGAATCCTTTTTCCCGTGTAGTCTGATTCTGACAGCTCCTCCAGATAATTTCTTGCTGTTTTTTCTTTTCTTCCTGAAGTAAACTGCCGCAGTGTAGCCGTCAGCCGGGAACGGAACAGCGGTTTTGCAATAAAAGCATCTACACCTGCAGCCTTTGCTTCCTCTTCAATTTCGCTGAATTCATAGGATGTCAATACAATGATGGTGATCTCTTTCCCGATCCGTTTCCGGATCTGTCTGGCAGTTTCTATACGATCTATCTCCGGCATCTTCCAGTCCAGGATAACAGCAAAATAATCATTTTTTAGCTCATGACGTGCATAACAACATTCAACAGCTTCCCTGCCAGAGAGAACCCATTCACCTGTAATACCGATTTCTTTCAGTGTGGCAATTGTACTTTCACAGCATGTCTTATCATCATCCACAACCAGAACCGGCAGATTCATCAGATTTTCATCCTGTTCTTTTTCTTTTTCCTGAAGTTCCAGATAAATTGTTACCGTAATTCTGGTTCCCTTGTGTAAGGTACTGTCCACTTTAATATTACCATTCATCAGGTTCACAATATTTCTGCTGATTGCCATTCCAAGACCGGTTCCCTGAACTCTGGTTGTCCGGTGGTCATCCGCGCGGCTGAAAGGATCAAACATGATTTTCTGGAATTCCGGTGACATACCGATCCCATTATCCTCAATCGTAAATTCATAGCATCCAAGTTCCGAAAATCCATTTGGCTTTTCCTCTATGGAAAAGATAATATTCCCGCCATCCGGTGTATACTTAATTGCATTGCTCATCAGATTCACAAATACCTGCTGAATCCTCAGGCTGTCACCACAGACATCCTCGTGTTCAATGTGATTGATGTGTATATCAAAATTGTGTTTATGTTCATCCAGCACCATAAAAATTCCTTGATTTTATAAGGGTTTTATCTCTTGGTTTTTTTAAGTAAGCAGGAAGTAAGCAAGCAAGTGTAATCAAGGCATGATAAAGAGTTTATCCACAAAGTGATACTTTACGGATAAGCTCTTTTTATAGTCTGATTCGCTTACATCATATGTGTAGAAATTTTCATTTACTTCTGGTGTGTTTCCAATCAGGACAGCAGTTGTCACTGAATCTGCACCATTTACACGCATACGTGAATTTAAAGTCCTGCGAATAGCATGTATACTTTTAACCGGAATTTTTGCCTGTTCACATTTATAACGAGCACATTCAGAAATAGATTCTGGTGTACAATGACCTGTGACAGTAGCAAATTACAAATATAAAAAAGAGTTGCTGCCAGATGGTCAGTGTTGAATATTTTATGTAAATCCACTATAATATAATCAAAAAGGAGCGTGATCGTATGGCTTTACTCAAAGAAGAATCTTATACCATTGAAGATATTTATGCTCTGCCAGATGGCGAAAGAGCTGAACTGATTGACGGACACATCTATTATATGGCACCACCATCGTACAAACATCAGAAACTCGTCATGGAGCTTTCCGCTATCATCCGTAATTATATAAAACAGCACAAAGGAACTTGCGAAGTGCTTCCTGCACCATTCGCCGTATATCTTGATGAAATAAATAATACTTATGTCGAACCAGATATATCTGTGATTTGTGATCCAAACAAACTTGATGATAAAGGATGTAAAGGCGCACCAGACTGGATTATTGAAATTGTATCGCCTGCAAGCAGAAAAATGGATTATCTCCTGAAACTTTTCAAATATCGTTCCGCAGGTGTCCGGGAATACTGGATCGTAGATATCGCAAAAAACAGAATTACAGTATACAACTTTAATCATGATTATTCCATTGAAGAATATTCGTTCACTGATACTGTAAAAGCTGGAATTTACGAAGATTTATCTATTGATTTCTCAGAAATTAATATCTTGTAAAATCTAAAAAAAGTTGGTAATACATCCCTTCTATATGGATTTTACCAACTTTTTATTGTGCTTGTTCCATGGCACATCCGATAGTTTGATTACCAAAACACATCTGGTATTCTTTATGGCGCCAAAGGATTTTAATGATGATATCATCATCTGTTACCAATTGTCCCACTTTCTTTTGAACAAAAAAAAAGACACACCATCTCCATAAAAAACATCCACAGGGTAATTCCCTGTGGATGTTTTTATTCACCAAACTGTTGTGCACATTCTTTCAGCATTTCGCGGATTGGCAGATGGTACGGACATCTGGTTTCACATTTGCCGCATTCTATACAGGCGGAAGCCTTCACCGCAAGAGAACTGTAACGGTTTCTTGCCCAGTCTCCCAGCCCGTAACGATTAAGATAGCCTGCGAACAGGAACACACCCGAAATATCGATTCCCACACTGCATGGAGCACAGTAATTACATCTGCGGCAGAAATTTGTGCCAAGCTGATTCCGTACTGTCTGAACTTCCTCCAGTTCTTTCTCGCTTAACGGGGAATCATCAAGACAGGCCTTTATATTCTCCTCGATTTCCTTCTCTTCCGCCATTCCCGGGATCACAATAGTAACGTTCTTATTCGAACAGACATAACGCAATGCCAGCGTTCCATTTTCAATTGCACCACCGGCCAGAGGTTTCATATCAATAAAGCCGATGTTTTTCTCCTCACATTTTGAGATCAGCTCTTCCCCCTGACTCTCTACAATATTATATGGAAACATAATAGTTTCCACCCAGTCAAGCTCCAGAGCCCGGGCAAAAACCTCCACAGAATGAGCGGTCAGACCAATATGTTCGATTTTTCCTGCTGCTCTTGCCTCCTGCAGTGCTTCAAGGGCACCACCGGCCGCCTGCACCTGATCAAGCTGTTCCATACTCGGATTATGCACCTGGTATAATTCAATATGATCTGTACGAAGATTATGAAGACTCTTCTCAATATCTTCAGCCATAGCTTCCTTTGTACGTGCCATGGACTTTGTGGCAATTATAAATCTGTCCCTGATACCTTCCAGTGCATATCCCAGATATTCTTCACTGACCGTATATCCTCTGGCTGTATCAATATAATTTACTCCCCGGTCTGCCAGCTTATGCAGCAGTGTCTTTGTTCCTTCCGCATCAATTTTCTGGATCGGTATCCCGCCAAGGCCCATTCTGGAAACCCTGAGACCGGTTTTTCCAAGTGTTACATATTCCATATTTTTTTCTCCTATTTTCAATCAGAGATAAAAACTGCCACCGGATCTTACCGATGGCAGTTTTTATCTCTTTACATCTGTCGATCAGACAAAACAAACAACTGGTTTCATCCTGATTATACTCGAGAAAGATATTCTCCTGTTCTTGTATCGATTTTCAGTTTGTCGCCCTGGTTAACGAACAGCGGAACCTGAACCTGTGCACCTGTTTCTACAGTAGCCGGTTTTGTAGCACCCTGTGCTGTATTTCCGGCAAATCCCGGCTCTGTCTCAGTAACTTCAAGTTCTACGAACAGAGGAGGCTCAATAGCAAATACATTTCCGTTGTGGGAACAGATCTTAACCATCTCGTTCTCTTTAACGAATTTAAGAGAATCTCCAACCTGATCTTTTGTAAGACCAACCTGATCGTATGTCTCTACGTTCATGAAGTAGTACAGATCACCATCATCATACAGATACTGCATATCTACACGCTCAATACGTGCAGCCGGGAATTTCTCTGTTGGACGGAAAGATTTCTCAAGAACTGCTCCTGTAATAATGTTTTTGTATTTTGTTCTTACGAAAGCAGCACCCTTTCCTGGTTTTACGTGCTGGAATTCAACGATCTGACATACGTTTCCGTCAATTTCAAGTGTGATACCGTTTTTGAAATCACCTGCTGAAATCATAGTTATATTTCCTCCTTAATAGTACAGTTCAGCAATGCTGTGTCTTTTGACAACAACAGCCGTTCAAAGTGTGTGTCCCTCTCATGCTTTTCTCAGTTTTGTGACACACTCTTATTTAATTTTATAATATTCTGCTGTTTTTTTCAACTATTTTTTACACATGTTTTTAATTTTTCTTCAAGCTGAGCAATCAGATCCTCAAACGGCTTATCTCCTGTGATCATCTCAACATCTGCAAACTTCGCATAAACCGGATCGCGCTGTTTAAGAAGTTTTCTGATCTTATCTTCTTTGTCTTCTCCCTCGATCAGAGGATTGCTGCTGGAATTTTCCAGTCTCTTCTTCAACGTTGCATAAGATCCCTTCAAATATACTATAGTTCCCAGTTTTTTAATATATTTTGCATTCTGTTCCTGCATCGGAAGACCGGACCCCAGAGAAATAATCTTCTGTTCCGGATCATCGATCAGTGCCTTGATCACAGTTGTCTCAAGAGCTCTGTAAAATGGTTCTCCGAATCTGTCAAAGATTTCTTTCATTGTAAGGTTCATCTTCTTTGATACTACGCGGTCAACGTCTACAAAAGGAAGATTGAAATCTTTTGCCAGCCGTTTTCCTACTCTTGTCTTACCTGAACCCATAAATCCTATGATAACAATATGGTTCATGAATTCCCCTCCTCTTTGCGGTAAAAATATAGTACAATTCTTTCAAGATATCGTTTCAGTACGATCTGAATCTCTTCTTTCGGATTGAGTGGTTTCACCAGAATATTCCGGATTCCTGTGCGTTTCGCACCATATATATCAGTAAAGAGCTGATCTCCTATAAAAACTGTATTACTTCTGTCTGTCCCAAGAAGTTCCATTGCCCTGATATAATTTTTTGTTGAAGGCTTGTGTGCATTCTCGATAAACTGCACTCCTATCGCATCATTAAAAGAAGAAACTCTCTCGTACTGGTTGTTTGACAGAAAACAGCATTTAAATCCAAGTTCCTTCAGATGTGCAAACAGCGCACATGCTCTCTCATCTGCCGGTGCACCATGAGGTACCAGAGTATTATCTATATCAAACAGAAGTCCTCTGTATCCCTGCGCATACAGATCATCGAAGTTTATCACATAGGTCGAATCCAGATATTCATCCGGAAAAAAGCAATTAAACATCCGTAGTCATTTCCTTTATTTATATTTTTTCTGAAAACAAGATCAGCGATAAGTGTCTGACAGTACGCTGTCCCCGAAATACTGAATCATTATGATCAGCGTTCATTAAGAGGAACATATACTGCCGGTTCCAGAACATTCTTATATGCCGGACGGATGATCTTATCTGCATTAATGAGCTCTTCCATACGGTGCGCACTCCATCCTACGATACGTGCAACTGCAAACATCGGTGTATATAATTCCAGTGGCAGATCCAGCATACTGTACACAAAACCGCTGTAAAAGTCTACATTGGCGCTTACACCTTTATAAATACGACGCTCTTCTGCAATTACTTCAGGTGCCAGACGTTCCACCATAGAATACAGGGCATAATCTTTCATTCTGCCTTTTTCCCTTGCCAGAGTTTCCACATATGCCTTGAAAACTTCAGCTCGCGGATCAGACACTGAATAAATCGCATGTCCCATTCCATAGATCAGTCCCTTCCGGTCAAATGCCTCTTTATGAAGAAGTCTCTTCAGATATGTCCGGACCTCGTCTTCATCCTTCCAGTCCTTAACTTCCTTCTTCATATCATCAAACATCCTGACAACTTTAATGTTGGCACCGCCATGCTTTGGTCCCTTTAATGAGCCAAGTGCTGCGGCAATCGCAGAATATGTATCAGTTCCTGATGAGGAAACCACATGAGTTGTGAATGTAGAGTTATTACCTCCGCCATGTTCCATATGAAGGATAAGCGCAATATCCAAGATCTTTGCCTCCAGATGTGAATACTTCTTATCCGGACGAAGCATTCTCAGAATGTTCTCTGCTGTGGTAAGTTCTTTCTTCGGATTATGGATATAGAGACTCTTATCTTTAATATAATGGTTATAAGCCTGATATCCATAAACAGATAAAAGCGGAAATACACTGATCAGATTCAGACACTGTCTGAGCACATTTGGCAATGATGTATCGTCAGGGTTGGTATCATAAGAATATAAAGTAAGCACACTTCTGGAAAGCCCGTTCATGATATCCTTGCTCGGAGCCTTCATTATAACATCACGCACAAAATTTGTAGGAAGTGACCGCTGATTTGCCAGAAGCTGTGTAAAATCTGCAAGCTGTTTCTTATCCGGAAGACTGCCAAATAATAAAAGATAGGTAACTTCTTCAAATCCATATCTGTCATCTTCGATAAATCCCCTGGTAAGATCTTTGATATCATATCCTCTGTAGGAAAGACTTCCAGCACATGGAACTTCTTTGCCATCAACAATCTTTGTGGCTTTCACATTAGAAACCTGAGTCAGGCCTGCAAGAACCCCTTTTCCATTAATATCACGAAGACCTCTCTTCACATCATATTTTGCATACAGAGAAAGATCCAGACTTGTATGTTCCTTGCAAACCTCCGTCAGATTTTCAATTTCAGGTGTTACTTTGGTTTTAAATCCCGCCATGTAATAAATCTCCTTTCTTCACAATTCTCTCGATAATGATTCCCTCCTCGTTTCTGTCATCGCAACAATTTGTAGATGCACATCTCTGTAAATATTATAGCATTTTTTTCTCTTTCGGTCTACATCTTATATATTCTGTTTCTGAACATAAAAAATCAGATTACCGCTTACTGTTCACGCACTACTGTCCTGCGAGGCATTTTTTAACCGAATCAAGTAAGTCCCTTGCTTCAATTGCGAATATCCGCTTGACTTTCCATTTGCAGTTTCTTACGGATACATGACAATATAAGAACCGAAACGTACAGTGCGAATTTACGCAGTTTTTATAAATATACTGTATTTTTTAGAAATTGCTATAAATTGTATGGATGATTTTTAACATTTTCTCATACTTGGCGCCATTTCGCAAGTACAAATTTTGTTCAAAAAATTTTCATAAAAAAATTTTCATTTGGCTCTTTCCATTTGTAACACTTTAGTGTATAATAACGTCGATTTAAAAAATAATTATACGATGGACGAGGAGGAAATCATAATGTCTTATACTGAAGAAGTATACGAAAGAGTCGTAGCACAGAATCCAAATGAGCCTGAATTCCATCAGGCAGTAAAGGAAGTTTTAGACTCCCTTAAAGTCGTAATCGACAAAAATGAAGAGAAATACCGCAAGCTTTCCATTCTGGAACGTCTTGTTGAGCCTGAAAGAATCATCTCTTTCCGAGTTCCGTGGGTAGACGATAAAGGTGTTGTACAGGTAAACAAAGGTTATCGTGTACAGTTCAACAGTGCAATCGGACCATACAAAGGTGGTTTAAGATTCCATCCGTCAGTAAACCAGGGAATCCTTAAATTTTTAGGTTTCGAACAGATTTTCAAGAACTCCCTTACAGGTCTTCCGATCGGTGGCGGTAAAGGTGGTTCAAACTTTGATCCTAAAGGAAAATCTGACAGAGAAGTTATGGCATTCTGCCAGAGCTTTATGACAGAACTTTCCAAATATATCGGTGCTGACATGGACGTTCCTGCAGGTGATATCGGTGTAGGCGGACGTGAGATTGGTTATCTGTACGGACAGTACAAGAGAAACCGCGGATTATACGAGGGTGTTCTCACAGGTAAAGGTCTTTCCTACGGTGGATCTTTGATTCGTACACAGGCTACAGGATATGTCTTGTATATATGCTGAACGAAATGGTTAAAGCTAAAAACGACACAATCTCCGGTAAAACTCTCATCGTAACAGGTTCCGGTAATGTTGCCATCTACGCAGTAGAGAAAGCTGCCGAACTTGGCGGTAAAGTTGTTGCTATGTGCGACTCCAACGGATATATCTATGATCCGGAAGGAATCAAACTTGACATCGTTAAAGATATCAAAGAAGTAAAACGTGGACGTATCAAAGAATACGCAGATCGCGTAGAAGGCGCTACTTATACAGAAGGAAAAGGTATCTGGAACATCAAATGTGATATCTATCTTCCATGCGCAACTCAGAATGAACTTGACCTTGATGCTGTTAAGATCCTTATTGCAAACGGATGCAAATATGTTGCAGAAGGTGCAAATATGCCTACTACCCGCGAGGCAACTGATTACCTTATGGCAAACGGTGTAACATTTATGCCTGGTAAAGCAGCTAATGCCGGTGGTGTTGCTACTTCCGCACTTGAAATGTGCCAGAACTCTGCAAGACTTTCCTGGACAGCAGAAGAAGTTGATACAAAACTTCATCAGATCATGGTTGATATCTTCCATAAAGTTGATGATGCTTCCAAGCGTTATGATATGGAAGGCAACTATGTTGCAGGCGCTAATATCGCAGGCTTCGAGAAAGTTGTAGATGCTATGATCGCTCAGGGTATTGTTTAATTTATTTTAGTTAATTACCCCCATAAAAATACACATAAAGAGCCGGCGGGATATTATTCTCGTCGGCTCTTTATATTTGCCCGTAAATCCTTTCACACAGAGCATTCATACATTACTGTTCACACAGAACTCTTATTTAATTCATAAACTTCTTCAGCTCGTCCATAAAAGTACTGACATCTTTAAATTCTCTGTATACAGACGCAAAACGTACATAAGCAACTGCATCCAGATCTTTCAAATGTTCCATAACGATCTCACCAATTCTGGTGCTGGAAATCTCTTTCTCTTCGGTATTAAAGATTTCTCCCTCTATGGCATCCATCATCTCTTCAATCTTATCTATGGATATTGGTCTTTTATAGCAGGCTCTCAGAATTCCCGACTGAATTTTACTGCGATTATACTGTTCTCTGTTCTGATCTTTTTTGATCACAGTAAGCGGAATACTTTCCACCTTTTCATATGTGGTAAATCTCCTTCCGCAGGCATCACACAAACGACGGCGACGGATAGAATTGGTATCTTCTACCGGTCTGGAATCAACTACTCTCGTATTATCCTGATTACAAAATGGACACTTCATACGACGTCCCCCTTTAATTCGTATTACTGTTTTCTGCTTATGTACTATATACTTGATTCGGTTAAACGGCTACAAATACGTTACTGTTCACTCCATTCTCAGTAACACAAATACAAACAGTTATATATAGTTTTATTATACTGTATTTCTATTTAAGGTGTCAATAAAAGGACTTGCATAAATTGCAAAAATACATAAATTGTTATCAAACGCATATCAGATTCTGAAAGCATTGGCACGACAGTCTGATTTTAACCGGAAGGACTGTATCTGATTTATGAAAATCTGTGAATTAAAGCAAAAAGAAGTAATTAATATCTGTACCTGCCGCAGTCTCGGATGTCCCATTGATGCGGAATTTGACTGCAAAAGCAGTCAACTCACCGCCCTTATACTTCCAGGCCCCGGAAGATTCTGCTGCCTGTTCGGACGTGATAATGAATATATCATTCCCTGGGAATGTATCAGCCAGATCGGGGACGATATCATCCTTGTGAAAATAGACGAAGAAAAATGTTTCCATAAAGGCTGATATTTCACCGCAGAGAATTGTCAAGGACCTATATTTTTTATATTTTCCCGGTCAAAGTATAAATCCACTGCTATATGAGAATCATTCTTACTGAAGTATATGACAACTATTCGGCAGCCACTGTCCTTTTTTTATTTCCTGAAATGATTTCGGAGGATCCTGGCTCATATCTGCGAATAGTCGGTTTACATCCAGAGATAATAAGGAGGATTCAATAAGATGGCACTGAACAAAGTTGAAATCTGCGGAGTCAATACGTCGAAACTTCCTGTTCTTACAGCAGAAGAAAAAGCGGAACTGTTCAGACGGATCAAAAGCGGCGATGAACAGGCACGTGAATTGTACATTAAAGGAAATCTACGTCTTGTTCTCAGCGTAATACGACGATTTCAGAACAGCAGCGAAAATGCCGATGACCTTTTTCAGATCGGATGTATTGGTCTGATCAAGGCCATTGACAACTTTGATACCACTTTACAGGTAAAATTTTCCACTTATGCAGTTCCAATGATCATAGGCGAAATCAGGCGATATCTCAGGGATAACAACAGTATCCGCGTCAGCCGTTCTCTTCGTGATATTGCATACAAAGCAATCTATACCCGCGAAAATTATATGAAGCAGCACCTGAAAGAACCTACAGTTACCGAAATTGCACAGGAAATTGGTATCGAAAAAGAAATGATCGTATATGCCTTGATGCTATCCAAAATCCTGTGAGTCTCTTTGAACCGGTCTATACAGAAGGCGGTGATACTCTTTATGTCATGGATCAGATCAGTGACAAAAAAACAAAGAAGAACGCTGGATTGAAAATCTTGCTCTCCGCGAAGCTATGCAGAGGCTGAACAGCCGCGAAAAGCATATCATAGAACTGCGCTTCTACGAAGGAAAGACGCAGATGGAAGTAGCTCAGGAAATCGGCATCTCCCAGGCACAGGTCAGTCGTCTCGAAAAAAATGCACTGAAATCCATGCGTAATTATCTGCGTCCATAAAATGATAATTCAAGATCCGTATTCAGAAAAGCAGCCTGGCCCAATACCTACCAGACTGCCTTACATATCTTTTAAAATATACCGTTTTCCGCCTCTTTCCAATGAGGTTCTGATCCGTCTGTGAAGCTTTAATGAAGCTTTAACACTTCAACAAATTCTGCCAGTTTTCTATATTAAATATCTGCTTCACATCCAGAGCCCCTGACATTGCAGGAAAGAACTTCTTCATATCAGTAAATACCAGAGCATAGTCGAACTTTGACATTCCGATCATCCTGCGAAGCTCACGCCTGTAAAAATCCAGAAGCATCTCCGGCACTTCTGTTTTCTTAGATTTCATAAACTTTTTATGACATACATATTCTTCGTCCGTAGCCGGGTAGGAACGCTTCCAGTATAAAACCCTGATTTCTTTTGGCAGACTATTCAGTTTCTCAGAAGACTCCTCTTCTTTTGCACCATTCCCGATCAACGTCACATCAAAATGCTCATAATCCACTTTGTTCAGAAATTCATAGAATGCCTCTGTCTCCTGTGTATCACTGAAATCTCCTGCATATACCAGAAGTTTTACTTTATCTGTCTGATTCAGATATATCGGATTTACCGGTTCTTTTCCATCAAGCAGGACTTCTGCTATACGTTTGCATGCTTTTCCATCATCTCTCGGACATATCTGTTCTCTTGCTTTTTCATACTTCTCTTTACAGGAAGCAGCCACTCCCGGAAGATCCTTCAGAAGTTCACCAAGCTTCTCAGGGGTAGACACTGCCGGTCCCGGAAGTTTGTCAAATCCGAAGTACAGACCTCTATAATCTTCAAAATTCTCCGCATCCGGCACATAAAACAGAATCGGTTTTCCTGTCAGCATGAAATCATAAAAAATACTGGAATAATCAGAAATCAGTACATCTGTCACTGACAAAATCTCATTTGTATCCATTGTTGCAGGAATAAATTTTGTCTGCGCATCACCAGGTTCCATGGCATTCTCTTTCATATAGTGATATACGATCTGATGAAGCTTGACAAAGATCTGATATTCATTTGTATCTATACTGTTCTCCATTACATTGATCAGCTTATAGACATCCTGCAAATCTGTATCCGGACGGCTGTATTGTTCGCCTCTCCATGTCGGTGCATAAAGAATAATCTTTTTATCTTCCTTTACGTCCACTCCGCAATCCTTAAGTTCCTGTATCACTTCTGCTCTGTCACTGTCAAAAAGCTTATCATTACGCGGGAAACCCTCTTCCAGCACTGTGCCTTCATACAGATTCTGCATCTTATACGAATCTTTGTATGCTGTCTTTGTCATATAAGGTCCGGAGGAAACTATATAATCTGCACTGAGCAGATTTCTTGCTGTATTTCCCTGAGAGATATTTGCTCCCGGAATATCAAATCCCATATTCTTCAGAGGAGTTCCATGCCAGGTATCGATCAGTACCTGACCTTCTCTTTTAAGGAAATAGCTTGGAAAGCTTACATTATTTACCAGATATTTCACTGTCGCAAGTTCTTTACAGTATTCCTTTGATTTATATTTTACAAATCGCACGTTCGGATATTTTTCGTATTTTTCAATCTGTTTTCTGTTATCCTCGAAGTCCTCAAGCACCCAGATATGGGTATAATCCTGATACTCTTCTTTTTCAAGAAGATACAAAAACAGAGCATAAGGATTACAGATCATACCACGTCCGCCAAAAGCTTCATAAAGAATTGTATTATCTCTTATCTGGTATTCCTTTACAAACTCGGCATAGCTGGTTCTAAGCGGATATTTCTCCCTGCACTCCAGAATCTGTTCTTCATTTTTCATATAAAAGGTCTTGATTCCCATTACACGATTAAAAAGACGATTCCACTCTTTAACTGCCTTCTCAATGGCAAAGTCCTCAGATTTCCAGATTGCATTTCTGGACATCTCTCTGCGGAGTTCTTCATCATGTGCCAGCTTCAGCATCGCATCTGTAAATTTTTTTGTATCAAAAGCTTCCGGCAGGTATCCTGTTTTCCATCATCGATGATCAGATCCATCGCTCCTGTATGGAATGCGATGACAGGAAGACCAAATTCAAAGGCTTCCATGATAACCATCGGCCATCCTTCCCACCTGGACGGAAGAAGGAAAACAGAAGAATTCAGATAATACTTCTCCGGCTCATTTGTATAACCGACAAAATTAACTCTGTCCTCAATACCACGTCTCTTTGCATCCGCCACAATCTGATTCCAGAGATCACCGGCTCCGATAATATCCAGCTGCCATTCATCATCCTGCTTACAGAATTCTTCAAAAGATTCCATCATCAGATCAAGACCCTTGGCATATACAAATCGTGTAGCCATAAGGAAACGCTTGGATTTTGGGTCGCATTTTCTCTCACTCACGAAGCTTCGGGATTAATTTTAACTTCTGTATCAATATCCAGAATTTTTTGTAATCGCGCTTATCATAGTCACTGAGAACAATGTATCTGTCCAGCTTCGGCAGATATTCCTGGAGCAGACATTCCTGTTTCCAGAATACGACATTAGGAACATCAAGATATCCGGCATAACAGTTATGCTGCCATCCGATTGTCTTTGCATTCAGCTCCGGCGCCAGCATACCCAGACGAAGGCTTAAACTTGCAGTTGTGATAATAATATCATAATTCTGCTCATTTAAATATTTTACCCATTTTTCTCTGGTCTTTTTCGGGAAAATCGCATCTGCCAGAATATCATTATATTTTTCTTTATTAAAAATCCCATATTTGGCATTCAGTTTCTGAACAAGATAACGCCAGCAGAAAGCCGGTGTATGATGTCGATTGACAAACTCATTATTATCAATAAAGTCAACCTTGATATCCTCACTCATATGATACATATTCCGGTCTTCTTTAAATCTGTCCTGATATACCATGATCGTCACATCATGCTCTTTTACAAGTTCATTCGCAAGAAGTGTGACAACTCGCTTAGTTCCGCCAAGATCAAATATCTTGGTGCACCAAATACATATTTTCATTTATCTTTTTCTCCTGTTATGACTTTCTGATATCTGTATCCTATAGCAATTCCATAAAATAATGCAATCAAGACAGTTCAGCAGAGTGTGAAGGACAAGGAAGATATCTGCAGGCGTGCTGACGCACGGCAAAGATATCTGACGCAGGACTTCACGCTATGATGGACTGGATTATTTGCAGTAATTTATGGAATTGCTATAATATCATTACATTGTAATGTTAAAATAATCCAACACACGCTGGCAGTAATTGTCACACACATTATGTGTTTTTGCTCTTACACTGGCACGCTGTTCTTTATAATTATCTTTTCCGTTTTTAATATCCAGGATGAAATTCTCAAAATCCTGCATATTATACATATGTTCGCCAGGCATATATTCCAACGGATCATCAAACACCCATCCTCTGGATTCCGTATAAGCCTCATAATCATCCAGTGTGAATCCAAGCGGTCTGTCTAACAGCAGATAATCGATCGCAACAGAAGAATAGTCAGAAACCAGCGCATCCGAACAGTTGATAAACTCATAAAGCTGCAGTCCGTTATCCGCAAGATCTCTGTTCTCCAGATAAACAATATTGGTAAGGACATTCTCACCAAAATCATAAGGTACCTGAAGGTAATGCTTCTTGATAACAATAAGAATATGATTCTCCTTACAGAACTTATTCAGTTCCAGAAGCTTATCTGCATCATCAATGATAGGAATATTGAATTCATTATTTAAGGTTTCCTCGTTCAGACGCTCACTGGAAGCATGTCTGTAGGTTGGCATCCACAGGATCAGTTTCTCGCTGTCTGTTTCCTTCAGAAGTTTCTTTTTATATTCATCTGCACGTTCACTGCCCTTAAGCATCATATCATAACGGGGATATCCAAACGAGAGCAGTTTTTTGGAAGTACATCCAAATTCCATTTTGGTCTTAATGAAAATGTCCCCCGGTACCAGACAATAATCAAAGAAAACCTTACGCCCGTTCTTATTTGCCTTGTAACCACAGCCATGCCAGAGATCGATAAAGAGCTGATTTCTTCTCGACATACCAATCCAGTTAAAAGCCTGGGTGTAAAAAATATATTTTGATGTCAGTGCATATTTATATGCTTCTGCTCTTCGGATCGTGGAACCTTTCTTAAAGTTCTGCACAAATTTCACATTTTCAAACTGATATTCTTTATATTTAGACGGTTCATGGACCAGCCATACAATCTCATACTTTTTGTTGTATCCTTTCTCAATAAGATAGTCAAACAAAGCACGACCATTATCCGTAAAATCATCATTTGTTTCAAAGAGCATTCTATTCTCTACAAGTGCAGGGGGGAATTTCTTAAGGCGTCTGATCTTGCGATTATCATATAATCCATAGGTCACAGTTGCCCATGTCTCCTGCAACATAGCTTTTCTTCCCTTTTGAACTCTGACCTTGTTAATCTTGTTAATGGATTTTTTCAGTTTTTTTATTTTCTTTTTTATTCTTTTTTTCATATCTGGCTCCCTAGAATTCTTTTAATTTCTCACGAAGCATCGTTGAGGATGTATCTTTGGTATATGGCAGAAATACCAGCTTAGCGCCCAGCTCTTCCATTTCTTTTCCGGTCTTTTCCCAACGTGCATTGCCCTTCCAGTCATCTCCGATATAGATTTCGTTAAAGTGGACTTTTTCCCATACCTGCTTTTTGTCCAGGGTTGTCGTCACGATCACCTCATCAACATATCTGATGGCCCGTACAATCTCTGCCCTTTCTTCCAGCGGAACAATCGGTCTTTTGTTTTTATATGACTCTACCAGATCATCCGCATTCACACCGACAATCAGATAATCGCAATGTTTTTTTGCATTTCTGATCAGGTTCAGATGTCCTATATGAAACATATCAAAGGTTCCCTGTGTATATCCTATTTTTTTCTCCATTACATTCTCCCTGTTTTATTGCATTAATAGATAACTGTTCTCTTCACATTCATATAACAGCTACAATTGTAAATAATCTGCAAGCCTTTTGCAATAGTTTTCTGTTTTATTGTGCATCTGTTTCAGATTCTTTGCTCTCTCCTGCCGGTAACTGTCTGTTCCATCAGTCAGATGTTTCATAAATTTTCTGATATCACAGACATTATAGATTTTCTCACCCGGCATATATTCCAACGGATCTTCAAATACAAATCCCCTTTTTTCTTTATATATATTGTAATCCGCAAGCACATATCCAAGCGGTCTGTCCAACAGCAGATAATCTACTGCCACTGACGAGTAATCAGAGAGCAGACCGTCGCTGATCCCTATCAGTTCATAAAGTTTTATCTGTTTTTTCTCCAACAGGGCTTCCGCAACATAACGTATATTGGTAAACTCCTGTTCATTCTCATCCCATTCCGTCTGAAGCGGATGCTTCTTTATGATCAGAATAATCTCCTGCTCCCTTAGATAACTGTCCAGTTCTTTCAGCTCGTTCATATCCTGTATTGCCGGAAGCTGACAGGGAAGCTCAATTTCATTTTCCGCACACCCTCCCAGATCACTTTTTCTGAAAGTCGGCATCCACAGAACAGCTTTTTTCCCTTTCCATCCGAACAGACTGTCCAGAATTTCATCCTTACTCATTGACGATGCAGCATCCAGTCATATCTGGGATATCCCATCATTAACAGCCTGTCCGGTTCGCAGTTCCATAGTCCGGATTTCGTTTTCACAAATACCGGTCCGGGAACAAGTGCATAGTCAAAATCAGGCTTTATATTCTGTTTTTTCTTTCCCTGCTCTGCATCTTTATAACCGCACCCATGCCACAGATTTACAACTGTCTGTCCTTTACACCGATACCTGTTCAGTCCTGCACTGTTATGAGAATAAAAGAAAAATCCGGCTGTAGCACCATAATAATATGCCAGCGGACTGCTCCATCCATATTTATTTTCAGCAGTTACAAATTTTACATTTCCGGTATTCTGATTTCTGAATTTTCTTTTTTCAGAGACCAGCCAGATGATCTCATATTTTTTATTATACCCGGAACTTATAAGATATTCATAAAAAGCTTCCGGATTATCTGTGCAGTCCATCATTTCCCGATTTTTAAACACAAGCCGGTTTTTCTTTACTTTTCCAAAACGCACAGTCAGCTTTCCAATGACCTGCTGCTCTGTTTTTGTCATAAAACGACCGATATAGTGCAGGATCATTCCGAAAAAGCCCAGCCTTTCCGTATATTTTTTAATCGCACTTTTTGTCATACATGCCTCCGGAATCTTTGTAAGATAATTCAAATGCAGACTTTTCGGGAAGGATACTCTCAAAAGAATCTTTGATATTTCTTTTCTGTTGTCTGAAATCTCCTATATTTTCCGTATCATTTATACACAATATTTTACACTTCTGATTTCTGAGTACATCATGTATCTGCCGGTCGTGAAGACTATGGTAAAAAATTTCCCGAGTTTCGGTGATTGAGGTTCATATTTTCCCTCCATATACTGCCAGTATTTCATCACATACTGATTTACATCCCCCGGAGAACGGAATCGTGTCCTGCATACTCTGTCCAGCACTTCGCCTTCTTCCCTCCACACTTCTTCAAAGGTACTCTTCAAAAAAGAGCTTGAGATATGAGAATATTTAAAACTGGAAAACTCCCTGTACGGAAGCATCAGCATATTTCTGAATACCATTTTTCCATATGCAGGATGAAACCATTTTTTCCAGTTTCTGCCAATTACTTCTCTCTTTGAATAATGCATATTTACAAGTGCCGCATTGTTCATAAGAATGCAGGCAAACGGATTATTGATATCATCCTGTACCAACGCTGTTTCTATACAATAGTCTCTTGGAAGACCATTTCTGAAAAAGTCTTCCGGTTCCATTTTATTTATGATGAAGGTATCATCATTAAAATATACAAACTGTTCGGATAAACCTCGGATCCGATGCATATTCAGTTCAATGGGATGACTGCTGAATGTGGGCAGATACTGCTTCGGAATATAATCCTCGTGTTTTACAACTGTCAGTTTCGGATGATCTGTATTCAGCCAGGAAGGGATATGCCCCCATGTCACAAAATATATATGATTCACCCATGGAGCAAATTTTTCAACACCTCTGAACCAGTACTGCAGATTTTCCCAGTCCCGAAATCTGCTGTCCTGTGTCTGGTCATTTTTAATTCCCAGATACTCATTTCTCTGCTTTATCCAGGCTGAGTCTGATCCATCCACCCATGGCAATACAAAATCAATCTTGTCCATCTGTAATTTACCTCGTATGATAATATAAATCTTTCAAACGTTTTGCCTCTGTCTCAATGTTAAAATGCGCATCTGACAGCCGCATCTTTATCAGATCAGCCGCTTCTCTGTTCATAGAACTCATTGCCATCACTGCTGCCGCCCACTGTATATTATCTCTGTCAAGTGACAGCCGTCTGACTCTCTCAGGAAAACAACTGCCTCCTCAGACACCGCCTCTGACATTACGCAGGCAAGTCCATTTGCCTGGGCTTCAATAAGCGCAAATGGCACACCCTCAAAAACAGACGGAAACAGAAAAACATCCATAGCAGATAAATACCTGCGGATATTCTCCTGTTTACCGGCAAAATATACCTTATCTTCCAGTCCTTTCTGCACTGTTTTCTCTTTTATCTCTTTGTACAGACCTTCCTTTGGACCTACCAGACACAGCATCACATCTTTTTTTTCGGAAACGATCTGTTGGAAAATATCAAGCATTCTGTCATGATTCTTCGGAATATCAAATCTTCCTACATGACCGATCACTGTTTTATTTTCCCATCCCAGTTCCTTTCTGAGTGAATCTCTGTCTTTTTCTGAAAAACTGAACTTCTCTGCCTGAATGGCATTATTGATCAACGTAACCTGACCGCTTTGGAAAGCTTTATCTCCAAACAGCCACCTGCCCGCCATTTCTCCGCATGCAATCCTGTCAGTAGCATATTTTGCAATCTTTGGTCTGTTCCAGTTGTCCATGATTTTTCTGATCAGTCCGGGACAGGAAGAGCTGTGGCTGTGCGCAATTATCTTTGGCACTTTCATTGTATGAGCCACACGTAACGGAACAATATTTGCAGCTGAAAGCATATTTACATGTACTGCATCATATTTTGTTTCTTTTAATATTTTTTTCAGTTCTTTTATATAGCCCTGATAGTTCTTTTTTACATTTGGAATATAGTAGATCCTTCCACCCAGTTTCCTGATTTCCTCTTCATATGCAATTTTATCATACATACACACAAAATCAAACTGTATATCCATATGCACCAGAACTCTATAGTAATTCATCACAAATGCTTCCAGACCTCCGGCAACATTTCCCATTCCAATCTGCAGTATTTTCATGATACACTCCCCCATCCGTCACTATTGTCCACTCTGAATCCTATTGCGATCCTCTCGAAAAATCATTCCCGTACCGCATAATGTTCCGTCACCTTTTTCTTTAACAGCCGTATCAGTTTCTGATATCCTGTAATCTTCTTAAGAAAATCCAGACAGTAACTGATTCCCAGCGAAATCACAAGAACTGCAACAGGAATCAGCCAGAATTTTTTTAATGCAAATACATATTTTCCCAGAGAATCTCTCACAAATGTATGTACCAGCCAGATGTTCATGGAATGCTTGCCCAGATACTGAAGGAACAAGGATACAGGCGTAATCCTGAACAAATATTCAACGCAAAAGAGAATCAGCAGGAATGGAACAAGTACATACCGAAATTCCCAGAAAATTTTCAGGTCGATTTTATGGTACAGGAAAAGGCCGGCACACAGTAAAGCAGACAAACAGATGAATTTTAATTTTTTCCGCCTGTATTCATGCAATTTTTGAAAGAAATTATATTTACAGCATAACATTCCTGCCACAAATATCAAAAGAAATGAATATGGCTTTGAGCCTCCCTGAAATCCAATACCTAAAATTCTCGGAAGCAAAAAGATAACTGCAATACAGAATATGCCTCCAAATTTCTCAATCGTCCCATCTAACAGAGGAAGCAATATAATAAATACAAACGCAGCACTCATATACCACCATGCCCCGTTAAGACTTTCAGTCTCCAAAAGTCTGGAGATTCCCAGTATATCTGCAAATACGGCGAATCCTTTTTCATAAAAGGTTTCTCCCCACTTGCTCGGATCCTTAAGTCCAAGTCCAAAGTAAATAAGATAGGATACAGCTGCAGTAAACCAGAATCCGGACATAGTGGAAAGAAGATGTCCGGATATCCATTCTGATACTGCATACTTTTCTTTATTTTTCATTTTAGCCGAATATCCATACATCAGCCCGTAACCGGATACAAATGCAAATATTGCCACGCAGATTTTACAGCATTCCGCAATAGCAACAAGCTGTTCTGTTGTCAGCCCGCACAGATCCACCTGATATCTTTCGATTCTGTCTGCAAGACGGTAGCAGTGGTGAAAGATCAGCAGTAACACTGCAAGACCTTTTAAAGCTGCTGAATCTTCTTTTTTTAATCCGTTTGTCATATACTCCTCCGGATATTTCTGACTTCTTAAATTTTTTCTCTGTCTGTCCCTGTCAGTTAGTCATTTTCTCATACTGTTCAGAAATCGTATCAATATCTCCGTAAGCGATCAGTTTCCTTTTTCAAGGATCATCGCCTTATTACAGATTCTCTTAACCTGTGCCAGAGAATGAGAGACAAACAACACTGTTACACCCGAATCAAACATGCTGAGTACTTTCTTCTCACTCTTCTTACGGAATTTCGCATCACCTACAGATAATACCTCGTCCAATATCAGGATTTTGGGAGAAACCACTGTAGCAATCGAAAATCCAAGTCTGGATTTCATACCTGATGAATAGTTCTTGATCGGCACATCAATAAAATCCTTCAGTTCGGAAAATTTCACGATCTCATCATACTTCTCATCAATAAATTCTTTGGAATATCCAAGCATTGCTCCGTAAAGATAAATATTTTCCTTTCCTGTATACTGTTGATCAAATCCTGCACCCAGTTCCAGAAGCGGAACCATCTTCCCATGTTTTGTAACTGAACCTTCTGTTGGTTTGAAAACGCCTGCGATAACCTTAAGAAGAGTACTCTTTCCTGCACCATTCAGTCCGAGGATTCCTACCCTGTCTCCTTTTTCCACTGTAAAGCTCACATTCTGCAAAGCCCAGAATTCATTATATTTAATCTCTTTTTTAATTGACTTGATAATATAATCTTTCAGACTGTCTACTTTCTCTTTGCTGAGATTAAATTTCATACTCACATTATCAACAATAATCGCTGGTTGTTTGCTCATTTTTTCTCCTTATTTTTCAAAAATAATTCGTTCCGCTGCCCTGCAGCTTTCTGTCTCAGTTCTCAGATGTAAAGAATAAAATCATCCTGTTTCTTCTTGAAGCAGAATAATCCAATCACCATTGCCACAACGGAAAAGATAAGTGCATATGCAAAATAATGAATATTCATCGCTTTTCCAAATACTGAACATCTGAAAATATCAATCACACAATACAATGGGTTATATTTCAGTATCCATGCCCATCCACTCTTCAAAAGCTTTTCAGGATAATAGAAAATCGCACATGTATACATAACCAGCATAAGTGCTACAGACCAGAGATATTCCATATCTCTGAAAAATACACCTATTGTTGCCAGGATCATTCCACATCCATATGACATAATAAGAATCAGTATCAGTGCGATTGGTGCCTGAAGCAGATAGAACGTAGGCTTTACACCAAGTATCACACTCACCATTGCCAGTACGATCAGTGAGATCAGAAAGATCACATAGTTAAAAAGCACACTGGACAGCGGATACAAATATTTGGGTACATATACCTTTTTGATCATTGCCGAGTTCTGACGTATAGATTTCAAAGCGGCCTTGGTGGACTGTGAAAAGAAACTGTACAGGAGTCGTCCGGTCAGGATATATACAGGAAAGGTCCTGTCTGTATTTCCATACAAAGTACCAAATACAATTGTAAGCACGATCATGGTAAGCAGCGGCTCCAACATAGACCATATCATTCCCAGATAAGAACGTCTGTATTTCAGCTTAATCCCTTTTTTTACCAGTCTGACAGAAGAAACCGGTATTGCATAAAATTATCAACGTATTTTTTCATGTCCTCTCCATTATTTCTGTTTTTTATTTCATTTTATAATTCTTTTGTGCAGAAATCTGTTATCGTCAGGCGGATATTTGCAATCCGCTTCGCAGTTTATTTTCTTTTTGCCGGACAACTGTCTCTACACAAAACAAACCACCTTGTACTGTATCATATTCTCTGATGTCTTGCAACCGGTATCCGTAATTTTGCGCAAATAAAATCCCAATCTTTCCTGTCATTTTATGGTTATCCCATAAATAATATAAAAGATCAGGATTTTTATATGTCATGCCAGTCAGTTAAAATGATCCACTGGAACCCCCATGCGTCTCACCCGAAGAACTTGTATGGTACTGCTTCCACCGCCACCGGAACTCTCTTCCTTCGGCTTCGCCGTACGTGTGACCTGATGATACAGAAATATATCCCGGCTTCTGTTAATATGAAGACTTCCGTCTTTCATATAATCTGCTGCATCCGGCTTCATATGTACAGTCTTCATCCGGCTTCTCATTACTCCGGTTACGATCAGCGCGATCACAAATCCGACCACAAGCGAAATGAGAAATATCATATAAAAAGGGATGGTTTCCTCCGGCAGATTTTCTACATCGTACGGTTCTCCGCTCTGTGCCTGAATGATAAATTCTTCGCACAGATCAGCAAACTTCATAAAGCCCTCATAATACTCACCATCGGATAAATATGACACAAAGTTATCCGTCATATATTCCTGTCCTGCATCAGTAAAAATCTGAATAGCCTCTCCATGTGTGGAGATACACCGCTTACGTTCTGACATGGTTATCAAAAACAATATACCACTCTTGTCCTCTCCCATGCCATAGTCATTATAATCAAAGAAATCATCTGCATAATCCTGCGGAACTGCACCATCCAGAGTCTCCTCTGTGACAACCACAACATCACAGCCGTAGTCCTCGCTGACCTGATCCAGTTTCGCCTCCAGTTCTTCTTCCTGCCCATCATCTAACAGATCTGCAAAATCTGCCAGCCTTTCTGTATGCACTTCTTCTGCTGCATAAACATTTTCTGAAAATGCTTCCGTCACAAATCCTGTTGTACCTGATACAGTAAGGGCAGAAGCCAGAAATACAGGTATGATCTTTTTCTTCAGCATATCTTTCGTCCTCCCCTAAAAAATCAGCAGTCCGGCAAGGCACAAAACAACCGTAAATACAGCGGTCAGTCCGGCAAGCCATTTCAAATAAATTCCCCTGTCAATCGGAAGGTCTCCTGTCATTTTTCCGGTTTGTCCGTTCATTGCAAATATATATTTCTTATCTTTCCATGTTGTATTCAGAATCCATACCGGATACAGTGCATACTGTGCTTTTCCGCCTGAAATATTTACGTTTGTATTTTCGGGAACAACAGAAGCATAACCCTTCACTGTATCTGCCAGTACTTCCTCTGCGCTCTTTTTCATACGGTCATGTGCCCTGTTGATGCTCTCTTTTTCACTGACATCATACTTATCTGCCAGATATCCGGAAAGATATGCGGTCTGAAAATCCACAGACTCTGAAATTTTAAATGGTTCAATGGATTCCATCAAATCATCTGCCATCTTTTCTGATCCATCTACAGGTACAGAAACGAATGTCATCTCTCCGCTTCGCTCCACAGAATAGTAGCTGGTCTCCGTATAATCATAATCATGGTCACTCCACATTCTTACCTTTGTCGCCTTATAACGCACATCAGCATCAACATCCCCGTCAAAAAGCCAGAACGGAACATACAGCCCCTTAATCTCATCAATATGATTTTCCCTGCGAAATGCTTTTGGCAAAAATGTTCTTCCCTTAATATGCCTGTAATATGCTTCTTTTGCCGCTTTCTTATCCAATTTGAACGGAATCACCAGATCCGGCCTTAATGCACCTTTAAACTTCTCTGTCATAATTACGGGATTTCCACAATACGGACAATTTGATGCTCCTGTATTCTCATCTGCGATAATCTCACCACCACAGGACTGACAGGTATAGACATTCATTCCATCTGTCTCACCTTCCTGCCATTCTCCACCGGCATCTGTCTGCCATCCTGACAGATCATCCTGCTGTCCGGCTTCACGCTCCATCTGCGCATCCAGTTCTTTTAATGTCTCCAGTTCAAATTCTGTATCACAGTATGGACACTTCATTTTCTGGGACTTACTGTCAAATTCTATTGCACCGCCACAGGCAGGGCATTTATATTCTCTCAGATCAGACATAGACATTTCTCCCCCTGCTGTATTTTACTGTCTTGGCTTTCCACATTCTGCACAGAACTTTCCTGTATTTACCGCACCACAGCTGCATGTCCACTTTCCGGTCGGTCTTGGGCTTCCGCATTCAGAACAGAATTTACCGGTATTTACTGCGCCGCAGCTGCATATCCACTCTTCCCGCTGCGGTTTCGGTTTACCACATTCAGAGCAGAATTTTCCTGTATTCTCTGCACCACATTCACATTTCCATGTTCCTGCCCCGGATGCCGGCTGCATATTCTGTGCAGCCTGCTGCTGTGCTGCCTGCTGCTGTGCCCCCATCTGATAGAGATTCTGCATATTCGCTCCACCTGCCTGGCCTGCCATGCCCATTCCCATAAATCCGGTCATAGCACCTGCAGTGTTGGAGGCTGCTGATTTCATTGCATCTGCCTGAGCACCGGCAAGTGTCGCTGCTGCCATAGTCGGATCTCTGAGAATGGCATTCTTCTGTGCATCTTTGATAAGCTGTGCATCCTCTTCCGGAAGAGTCACAGGATTCATGGCAATGGAAACAACCGCAAGACCTCTGGTCTGCTGCCATTTTTCGTAAGGGCTTCATTCATGGCATCGCATAATTCCAGAACATGTCCCGGAATGGCACTTGGACGGATCTGAAGTTCTGAGATTTTTGCAAATGCAGGCTGAAGAGCACTTACAAATTCTGTCTTTAACTGAACTTCAATTTCTTCTCTGTCATACTGCTGTTCAACATTTCCGCACACATTTGTATAAAACAGGAGCGGATCGACAATCTTATAAGAATATACTCCATTACAGCGCACAGATACATCTATGTCAAGACCGATATTTCTGTCAACTACCCGGAATGGGATTGGATTTGCTGTTCCGAATTTATTATCTACCAGTTCTTTTGTATTAAAATAATAAACCCTCTGGTCTTTGCCTGTATCGCCGCCAAATGTAAAACGCTTCTTTACTGTATCAAAAGTCCTGTGGATTCCCTCTCCCAGACTTCCGGCAAAAATACTTGGTTCTGTGGATGCATCATAGGTAAACTGTCCGGGTTCTGCACAAACCTCCACAACCTTTCCCTGTTCTACGATGATCATACACTGACCATCTGCAACAGCAATTCCGGAACCGCTTGAAATAATATTATCACTGCCTTTTTTGTTGGAAGAACGTCCGCCTACTCTCTTCTCACCCTTTACAACCAGAACATCTTTATCTATTGCATCGCAGTAAAAAAACTCCTTCCACTGATCTGCCATTGTTCCGCCAAATGCACCGGCTGCTGCTTTGATCAATCCCATAATTTATATCTCCTTCCTGATTACATATTATTTTATACATATTTCTTACAGATATTTTCTACCCATATTTCCTGTTAGTGTGCCGACAAGTTGATTTCTCGAACAATCTTGCGTCTAAATTTCTTATTTTGTGGGTAATTATGTGTGTTTTTTTACAATATAATATTTTTACAGTTACAAATTGATATTTATAAGTTCATCATATCATACATTTTCCGAATTGTCATGCGCAAAAACTCCTCTTTTCTGTCATTTTGCAACATATGAGCACATAAATCGTTGCTGTTCACTCTACAGTAACTATAATGCGACGCGCAGTTATTCAAAAGTTCATGAATAGCAATATACACTTACAATGTATGAAATCTATAAATTCTTTTTTAATTTCAATATATTTTTCCCGTCTGCATATTCATATGAAACCTCATCCATCATTTCCTTAACCAAAAAAATTCCAAGCCCTCCGATTTTTCTTTTCTCTATATCCAGGGTAACATCCGGATCTTTATTTTCTAATGGATTATAAGGAATGCCTTTGTCTATAAACGTCAGTTCCAGTCTTTCAGGAAAATTCTTTATTTCAACCTGTACAGTTGCCTCTCCGGTTTTTGGCGTATAAGCATAATAGCAATATTGCCAAATATCTCATCTATCGCAATATCTATCTCCATCTGTACTTTTGCAGAACATCCATTTGCTTCCAGTATGGAATTTACAAAATCTGTAATTACCGCTATATTCTCTATTTTTGCTTCTTCTGTAATACTTTTCAAATCCACTTCTCCTTCCTTCATTCAGTTCAGATAAATAGAATCCTCCTTTTCGCTGTGCAGTTCTGTATCTTTACAGCCACAGTCATTCGATTGACAGTATGTCTGCAAATCCCGTAATATCGAATACATCCTGTATGATATCACTCACATGAATCAATTTCATAGTTCCTTTTACATTCATAAATTTCTGCATTTTCAGAATAACACGCAGGCCGGCTGATGAAATATATTCAAGCCCTGTAAAATCCAATACAAGTTCCTGAGTATTGAGCAACTCTTTCTCGGCAAAAGTATCCAATTCAGGTGCAGTTGCTGTATCTAATCTCCCGGTCAAAAATACTGTATCTTTTGTTCCTTCATTTTTCTTTTCAATTTTCAGACTCATTTTCTCTCTCCTTTTTCAGATAATGTCAAATTTCTGTTCTGTCAGCATCTTCTGCCTCCATCTGTATATTCACTCTATCCACCCTGATATCTGCAAATTGCTCCATTACTGAACAACTCCCATATTTATCATATTCATTGTAACATAAACAGGAGATGAATGCATCATCTCCTGTCTATTATTTATCTGTATTTTTTACGTTACTGTGCAGATATGCACAATTCTACGCTTTCATCTCGGTAACTGAATTACCGAGGATTCCCGCTTATTTTCCTAAAATATTTCCAAATAAAAAGGACTGCCCATTTGTACACTGGCAGTCCCTAAAACAATTCTTACTTATTCTATTATACTAATGCAGCACCTAAAGCTTTGCAAGCATCTGTAGCTTCATCATCTGGCTCTTCCTGGCAGATCACGCTGTCGCATACAAGATTTGCACCTGCTTCTTTACAGGACTCTTCCCAGTTACGCATCCATTCGCCGTCTCCCCATCCATAAGAACCAAACAGAGCGATATTCTTGCCTTTCAGGGCACCTTTGCATCCGTCAAACATTGGCTCGAATTCTGTATCTTCGAGAACTTCATCTCCCATTGCAGGGCATCCGAAGGCGATTGCATCATATTCAGCAACTTTAGAACCGTCAAAATCCTCACAGGTATGAAGAACAGCTTCGCCGCCTTTTTCCCTGATTCCGTCTGCAACTGCGTTTGCCATTGCTTCTGTGTTTCCTGTGCTGCTCCAATATACAACTGCTACTTTACTCATGATTAAAATCCTCCTTAAATTTGCTCTGCCTTTTTCTTTGCCGCAAAGCCATGATTTATATTATAATAAAAAGTCATACGGCTTTTCTATTATACTGATTCTTAAACGAACTCTCCATCCCTGCTATATTACTGTATATAGCTTCTTCCTTACGCTGCCACCGTCAGCTGACGTACAGTTCTTCCCTGATTCCAGAGACGTACATACACGCTGGTACATTTCTTAAATCTGGCAAAAGCCTTTATTGCCTCACATTCATTGCAGTAAACCTTCCAACAACCTACACATTTACAGTTCTGCCCTGCATTCTTGATAAATCCGATCACATCTCCCAGCGGATATCCCAGAAATAATCCGATTTCATGAGGAAAATCTTCTCTCTGGGCCAGGCGGCTTCTCAGTCTCTCAAGTGCATATGCAGGATCTGTACTCTCATACCCATACTTCTTTATGAAATTCGCAACACCAGGTTTCTTCAGATCTCTTTCAAGGCTTGAGAACCGGCAGACATAAATCAGCGCCTTTTTCTCACTCCTGCGAAGTACTGTGAGGGAAACGCCTTTTTCTCTTACACATTCATTAAAGCCTTCTACGCTTTTCCATAATTCTTCCTCAGATTCATATTTATATGTAAAAAGATTTCCGGTTTTAATAGATGCTAATGTAGGTGAACAATGTTCGATCACAGATTTCTCCAACATGTTATGATCCCTTTCTCAATGGCAAAATATTAGTTAGGACACACTAACTATCTATCAAAAATAAAGCTTTACGAAACATTTTATTGCTTTTGTTTGCTGCAAAGCTTGAATTACTGCTGTAAAAAGACCTTCAACAGATCGTTCAGCAGTTCGAGTTATTTATGTCTAACTTCATAACTTAATATATACTATCTCTGGTATTCTGTCAAGTTAATTTTGTATAACTTTTTTTAGTAACTGCCTTTTTTAACCGAATCAAGTAAGTCCCCGGGGTCGGTTGCAAAAAACAATAAGCAATGGGTAGGGACTTGCTTGTATCAGGAGGAGTGACAACTCCTTCTGATACACTGTGAAACAGTTATTCGATGTAGCGCCGCATAGCAAAGCGGATGATTTTATCCGCTTGACCATAAAATCTCATCCTTCTATACAGATCGTACTTCCAACTCCATCTTCTGTCCGTTTCTTTGTTACTATGATCTTCTTATCAATACGTTCTTTCAGCTCTGCTACATGGGAAACAATCCCCACCAGTCTGCTTCCCTGACTGAGATCCTTCAATGCGCGGATTGCCTGATCAAGGGCATCTTCATCCAGAGATCCGAAACCTTCATCCACAAACATGGTATCAAGCTGGATTCCGCCGGAGCTTGACTGAATTTCATCGGAAAGTCCCAGTGCCAGAGACAGAGATGCCTGAAATGTTTCTCCGCCTGATAAGGTCTTGACACTTCGAACAGTTCCATTGTAATGGTCTACTACATCCAGTTCCAGACCGGTTTTCCCTACCCTGCTCTTGTTTTCTTTTCTGCGAACTAACTCGTACTGACCGCTGCTCATGGTCATCAGACGGATATTGGCACGCGCAAGAATACGGTCAAAGTACTGCATCTGGATGTAAGTTTCCAGCATGATCCTTGCCTTACCTGTAATCGTACCATTGGCAGTGTCTGAGAGAGATTTCATCCACTTCCAACGGGTTTCCGTTTTCAGAAGTTCTGTCTGCTGTCTGCGGATTTTTTCATACATGTCACTGTTGATTTCCAGACGGGCATGGACCTCATCACGATTTTCTGAAAGTGATTTCTTTTTGCTGTGCAAAGTTTTCTTTCTGAACATTCAGTTCCTCAGCTGAAATACTTATGGATTCTTTTAACTGTTCTGTCAGAGATGCAATTACCGAATCCAGTTCTGTCATTCTCTTTTCTAATACTTCTCTCGCTTCTGTTACTGTTTTGTAATGTATTTCAAGCTTCTTTTGTTCCTCAGTCTTAAGCTGGATCTGAGACAGGATTTCTTCCTTTGTCCTTTCACCCAGCTCTTTTTCCATATTCTCTCTCTGCTTCTGCAGCTGCTCATATCTGGATTTCTCTGCTGCTGTCTGCTGCTGATTCTGATTGATCTGGTCTGTGATCGTTGTAAGTTCTGTCTGAGTCTTACCAATCTGCATCTCCAGAAGTTTTCTCTGTTCCAGAAATGCTGTAAGATCCTTTTGTTTCTGTCCCAGAATATTTTGCTGCTGTTTCAGCCATTCTGCTGCTCTCTTTCCCTGCAGCAAAGCCTGTGATACATTACAGATTTCCTTTTGATACACTATTTCACCGCTGTAATCCTGTGACAGTTCCGGATCAGTTTTCATTCTCTGTCTTATATCTTCTTCATGGATCCATGTCAGTACAGGTTCGTCCAATTGATTCTGCAGCTGTTCCTGAATACTTTCCAGCTGGCTCTTCCTCTTTTCAAGACTGATCTGTAATTTCTGAAATTCTTTTGCATGTTGTTCTGACTGTGTGATGAACTCTTCCTTTTTCTTCAGTAAATCCTGATGAACTTTTTTCTGTTTTTTGATTTCTTCCAATCCTGTCTGTACACTGCTTTCCTGATTTTTTACAAATAAACATAATTCATGATCAGGAAGTTCCTTTCGAAGTATCTCTTGTGTCTCCTCTTCTGGCAGAAACTGCGCTATATAACCTTTAACCCCTTCTGTCAGTTCTTCCCTGCAGCGCTGCATCAGTCCTGCTGCCTCTCCTGCCTGCACACTTGCGTCAGATGCCGCTTTTTCCGTAGCTTCTGTTAACTTTTTCTGTTTTTTCAGTTGTTCTTCTGTGGGAACTTCCTTCGGAGTCTGCGTAAGCTTTGGATGATGAACAGAACCACATACCGGACACGGCATTCCATCCTGAAGTCCTGCTGCCAATATCCCCGCCTGCCCATCCAGATAAGCCTGTTCCATTTTGTTCAGGATTTCTTTTATTTCTGCCCGTTTCTGAGAAGCGGTCAGATAAGCCTTCTTTTTGCTTTCTGCTTTCTTTTCCAGATCCTGATACCGTTTCTGCTGATCTTCTATTTTCTGTATCTGCTGCAAACGTACGACCAGGCTGTTCTCTTTGATTTCCAGATTCCCACCGGAAACAATTTTCTCTTCCAGATCAGTCAAATCCTTTTTTATCTGTTTCGCAAGTTGTTCTTCCTGCCCGGACTGTATTTTCAGTTCACTGATTTTTGTCTGAAGAAACTCCAGATTTCCACAGTTCTTATAAATTCCTGCATAAAGAGTATCTATTTTCTCTTTCCGGAATCTGTTTCTGCTTTTTCTTTTTCTGTACCGTCTGTTGTCTGATATTCTTTTTGTTTTTCTTCAAGCACAGCGTTCATTTCTTTCTGACGATTCTGCAGCTCTGTACCGTCCGTTCCCAGTTTCTCTATCTGCAGGGAAGCCTTCTCTGTTTCTCTGAGCAGATTTTCCAGATTTGTATAACGCTCCAGATTCTCTTTTTCTTTCTGTATGGAAAGCATCAGGCGTTGAATCTCCTCAGGTTCCTTTGCCCCATTTTCTGCAGCTTTTTGTGCCTGTTCCAACTGCGGAAGCAATACCTCTTTCTCTTGCAGAAGCTGTTCCTTCCTTGCCTTTGCATCTGCTTCTTTATGAGCCTTTCCCAAAAGCTGATTTACTTTTTCCAGTTCTTTATCGTTCTCTTTGATCTGCTTATTCAAATTTTTCAGCGTCTCTTTATCTACCTTCAGAAACTGCTCCAGGATTTCCAGACCTTCTTCCAGATTTCCCTCAAAGCCATTCTTCTCCATCAATATCCACTGTTGTCCCAACTGGTCTTCTGTAGAATATCTGACCTGTTCCGTATACTGGCGAATACTTCTCAACAGCTCTTTATACGCCTTGTCCAGACCACCGGCCTCGAATTTTAATTTTTCCTGAATCACCTTATAAATATCCGTATGGAAAAGCTTTCTGAAAATGTTGCTGCGTTCCTCTGTGTCAGCCAGCAGCAATTTCCTGAAATCTCCCTGTGCGATCATAGCAATCTGCGTAAACTGCTTCATATCTAACCCGATCAGATCAGTAACTGTCTGATTCACTTCCTTCAGCTTTGTCACAGGAGCTCTTCCATCAGAAAAAGTAAGCAATGCTTCCCCTTTCTGGGTGGTCATTCCGGTACCTCTGGTCTTTGGGCGCTCATAATCCGGGCTTCGCTTCACTGTATACACTGCATCTTTATATTCAAAAATATATTCCGCATACGTAGGTGTTTCCGGTTTTGCATACTTGCTTCTGAGCTGGATGCTCCCGGACTCCTCCGCTTGTCTCCCCGTACAACGCAAATGTAATCCCATCAAAGATCGTCGTTTTTCCTGCTCCCGTATCTCCGGTCACCAAAAAAAGTCCCTGTCCTCCAAGCTGTGTAAAATCGATCACAGTCTCATCCGCATATGGACCAAATGCAGATAATGCCAGCTTCAATGGTTTCATACGCGCACCTCCTTCAGATCCTGGATCAGTTTCTCCACAAACTCTGTCTGTTCTTCTTTCATAGGTTCATTATTTAACAGTTCATAAAACTCCTCAAACAGTTCCAGCTCTGACTTCTGTTCCTGAGCCTCCACTGCCTGAACTTCCCGGTTCTCACGTGTTCGTTTATTATCATATTCCAGACGCATCAGGTTGGGATAAACAGTACGCAACTTCTGGAGTGCCCCCGGCACATCTTCCTCATCTGTCAGGGTAATCTGAAGATAATCCATCTTATTTTCAGCAGTATAATGATCCTTCGCTGTCACATCCATATAGGTTCCCCTCAGCTTACGCATATCCCGTCTGGGAATCAAAGGTACTGTACTGACCCTCACATTTCCCTTCTCCAGAAGCTCCACAATCGTTACCGACTTTTTATGATCTGCTTCCGAAAAAGAATACTTAAGCGGCGTCCCACTGTAACGCAAGGTCTCTCTCCCCATTTTCTGAGATCTGTGGATGTGTCCCAGTGCCACATAGTCAAAATCCTTAAATACTTCCGCACTGACATTGTCAAGACCGCCAACCATGTTTCTTCTGAGTCACTTCTGTCTGCTCCGGTCACAAACTGATGTGCCACCAGCACATTTCTCTGTGTCGTATCGATCTCACACTCCTGCAGAGCAGCCATAACACCCTCTTCATAAGTATTAATGTCATCCCTCTGCAAAGCATGGCGTACTGCCGCAGGTTTCAAAAAAGGCAGAAGATATACAGATATTGGTCCATACTGATCTTTTAACACAATCCTTTTCATCTCTCCATCATAAACCTGCGAAATATAAATATCACTGCTTTCAAACAGCTTTGCCCCAAAGGAAAGCCTTTCTGCTGAATCATGATTTCCACTGATCATGTACACAGGAATCTCAGCTTTAGCCAGTCCTGTAATAAACTCATCAAACAACTGCACTGCCTCTGCCGACGGCACTGTCTTATCATAAACATCCCCTGCGATTAAAACTCCATCCACTTTCTGTTCCGCAAAGATTTTCATCATCTGATCCATAATATACCTCTGATCCTCCAGCATGGAAAAATCATGCACCCTTTTTCCAATATGCAAATCCCCAATATGCGCAAACTTCATCCCACATCTCTCCAATCTTAATATCATTCCTGCCTGCTCTGTCTGCCGGCGGCATACTGTCAATTATTTATTTCACTTTCAGAATATTTTTGCTATCCTGATACTCCTCCGGAATTTCTTCTGTAAGAATTTTAGCATCTGTAAACCCGCCGAATGTCACAGAACTTACTTCGCCAAACTTTGACTTATCTGTCAGAATATATACATCTTTGCACTGCTTCATTGCAGTACTCTTTACAATTGCTTCGCTGGTATCCGGTGTGGTGAAGCCTTCTCTTCTGGTGATTCCATTTGTTCCGAAAAATCCCTTTGTAAAATGATACATCTGGATCATCTGCATCGCCTGACTGCCTACGACTGCTTCTGTGGAACTCTTCAGTTCTCCTCCGATCAGGTAAACCCGGATTCCCATCTTTGCCAGAGTCTGGGCGTGGGATACTGCATTGGTGACAAAGGCAGCTCTTACACCTGCCAGATATTCCAGCATCAGGCCAGTGGTGGTTCCTGCGTCCAGATAAACAAAATCATCCGGTGTGATCAGGCTGGCTGCATATTTTGCGATCTTTTGCTTTTCTTCTTTATTTAATTCTGATTTCTGCGCTACTGTCGGTTCATAGGCAGTTACTTTATGATTTAATGCTACTGCACCGCCGAAAACCTTGGTAAGTTTTCCTGCTTTGTCCAATGCAGTAATGTCTCTGCGCACTGTGGACTCTGATGCATCCAGAAGTTCTCTCAGTTCTGTTACTGTAACACTCTTTTTTCTTCCAGAAGCTTCAGAATAATATCAAATCTCTGTTCTGTAAGCATGTACCCCTGCCTCCATTGTATATTTGCTTTGATTGTTTACTTCTGATTATTTTCTCCGATATCTACGAATTGCTCCGCTGCTTCGTAGCTCCCGCAATTCTACAAACATTCGGAATCCGCAGATTTACTTCGTAAATCGCTACTTCCTCATGTTTGGCGGGTCCCAAGTTCAAAAGTCTTATCGTGCAAGCACGAACGACTTTCTGCCTTTTGACCCTGATATTTCATTATAACAGAAACAGGAGATGAATGCATCATCTCCTGTCTGTCAGTTTCTTATTTTATTCCGTAAATTTACAGGTTGTCCTGCATGAATTTGCTCACTGCTTCATATGCTGCTTCTTCATCAGCACCTTCGATTGTGAATGTTACTTCATGACCTTTCTTAACGCCAAGTCCCATCAGTGCAAGAAGTTTTCTGCAGTCTACTTTTTTACCTTCTTTTTCAATAGAGATTGTTGACTCAAATCCCTTTACCAGTTTTACAAGTTCTCCTGCAGGACGTGCGTGGATTCCTTCGTTGTCTGTAACTACATACTTAAATTCTTTCATTTTGATATCCTCCATGTTCTTTATTTTAATTTTTTGTTATTGCTTTTTTATTTCGCTGCTTATGCTGCTTTCTTCTTTAACAGACCAAGAAGAACTGCAGAGATTACTGTTCCCGCAACCAGTGCGACCAGGTACATAACTGCGTTTCCAACCACAGGGAATACGAAAATTCCACCGTGTGGTGCCATCAGTGTGCAGTCGAATGCCATGGAAATCGCTCCTGCCACCGCAGATCCTACGATACAGGAAGGAAGTACACGAAGGGGGTCAGATGCTGCGAATGGAATCGCACCTTCTGTGATAAATGCAAGACCCATGATAAAGTTGGTAGGACCTGCATCTCTCTCTTCTTTTGTGAACTTATCCTTAAACAGCAGTGTTGCCAGTGCAATTGCACAGGGAGGTGTCATACCGCCAATCATAACTGCTGCCATAATATCATAGTTACCTGCTGCAATTGCAGCTGTTCCGAATACATATGCTGCTTTGTTGAACGGACCACCCATATCAATAGCCATCATTCCGCCAAGCACAATGCCAAGTATTACTTTACTAGAACTTCCCATTCCTGTCAAGGCATTATTCAGACCTGTGTTGATACCGCCCATAACCGGCTCTACAATAAATGTCATCAGGAGTCCCATAACAAGGATTCCAACTACAGGATAGATTAAAACAGGAGCGATCTTTTCCAGGGCTTCCGGAAGTTTATCACATAATTTACGAAGTCCAAGAATAATATATCCGGCTGCAAAGCCTGCAAGCAAAGCTCCAAGGAAACCAGATTTACCGTTGGCTGCCATCATACCGCCTACCAGACCAAGTGCAAGTGCCGGTCTGTCACCGATTGCCATTGCAATAAATCCGGCAAGGATCGGAAGCATAAATCCGAATGCTGTACCACCGATGCTTTAAACAGAGCCGCTACCGGAGTAATGGTACCGAAGTTTGCTCTCTGATCTGCCGGAAGCGCACTTAAATCTACACTTAATCCATCGATCAGGAACGCAATGGCGATCAGGATACCACCGCCTACAACCAACGGAAGCATATGAGATACGCCATTCATCAGCTGCATATAGATCTTATGTCCTACACTGCCGCCGGATTTGTTACCGGCAGAAGATGTCTGGGAACCGGCTGCTGCGTGGTAGACCGGTGCATCCCCATTGATTGCTCTGTCAATGAGCTGATCTGCTTTACTGATTCCGTCGGATACCTGACATTCGATCACTTTTTTACCATCGAAACGTTCCATGGGAACTTTGGCATCTGCTGCGACAATAATACAGTCTGCATCAGCAATCTCCTGATCTGTCAGCACATTCTTTGCACCGCCGGATCCGCGGGTTTCGATCTTTATAAAACAGTTCTTTGCTTTTGCAGCTTTTTCAATTCCTTCTGCTGCCATGTACGTATGTGCGATACCGGTAGGACAAGAAGTAACAGCAAGGATCTTAGCCTGTGTTCCTTCTGTTGATCCGGTATCTGCCAGTCTCTCATCAATATCTTTCTTTTCACTGTCTGCCCTGTCAATAATATCCATAAACTCATCTACAGACGATGCATTGCGAAGAGATTCTGTAAACTCCTCATCCATCAGCATCACAGAGAGCTTGCTGAGTACATCCAGGTGAATGTTATCCTCTGTATTCGGCGCTGCGATCAGGAATAATAAGGTTACAGGTTCATCATCCAGTGCCTCAAACTCTACACCATTTTTGATGACCATTGCCGCAAGTCCCGGCTTCTTAACTGCATCACATTTACCATGAGGAATAGCAATTCCCTCGCCAATACCTGTTGTGCTCTCTTCTTCTCTTAAATATACCTGTTTACGATAAGCCTCACGATTGCTGATCTTCTCACTCTTTACCATCAGATCAACTGCCATATCCAGAGTTTCTGACTTTGTTTTCGGAGCAGCTGTTAACGATACGCTTCGTCTGTCAAGCAGGTCTGTTATTCTCATCTTTTCTTCCCCCTTTATTATTTTTCGGTTATCTGACGATAAACCGCTTCTATTTCTTCTTTTCTTGCAAGATTTTCAGAAAATGCACTTGCACTTCCTGCTGCAATTCCCATGTGGAATGCATGTTCGTAATCCTTCTTCTCCATCCAGCCTGCAACGAATCCTGCTACCATGGAATCTCCTGCACCCACACCATTTACCAGCCTGCCTTTTGGTGCAGGTTCTTCAAATACCTGTCCATCCTCTGCTACCAGAACTGCACCTTCGCCGGCCATGGAGATCAGCACATTTCTTGCACCTTTTTCCTGAAGTTTCTTTCCATAAGGAATTACATCTTTTCTTGTTTTTAATTCTATACCGAAGATCTCGCCCAGTTCATGATTATTTGGTTTTACAAGGAACGGATGATATTTCAGGACATTGACCAGAAGATCCTTTGTGGCATCAACTACAATCATCACACCTTTTCCATCCAGCCTTGCCATGATCTGTTCATACATGTCATCTGGCATAGAAGATGGAATGCTGCCTGCCAGGAAAAGTACATCGCCTTCTCCAAGCTCTTCCAGTTTCTTCATCAGTTCCTCTACTTTATCCTTGCTGATCACCGGTCCTGCACCATTGATCTCGGTTCCGTCAATAGATTTCAGTTTCAGATTGATCCTTGAAACCCCTTCACTAATCTGAATGAACTCAGATTTCACTCCCATCTCATGTAATCTACGGATAATTTCTTTCCCTACAAACCCTGCAGTAAATCCAAGTGCAGTGTTCTCAATCCCAAGATTCATAAGGACTGTGGAAACATTAATTCCCTTTCCCCCCGGAAGCATCAGCTCTGAACTTGTTCTGTTTGTCAGCCCCAGTTTAAAATCATCTACCGAAACGATATAGTCCAGAGATGGATTAAAAGTCACTGTGTAAATCATCTCTTCTTGCCCTCCCGTTTTATATTGGTATCCTTTCGGAGTCTTTATTTCACTTTCACCAAAAGATTCCAAAAGTACATATTGTCATGTCTTTTCTGCATGTTCATGACTGTTTTTTGTTTATGATCTTAGTATACTGTCATATTCATCCAAAGTCAATCAAACTAATTCATAAAAATAATGACTGATTTTGGTTTACTTTGCACAAAAAGTCATAATCAGTCAAATGCAAGCAGAAAAATCCTCTGATCAGGATTGCTATAAATTCCATAATCAGAGGATTTACTGTTATTTTATTACTTTTGATTCCTTACATTTTATGCTTTTCTGCTGCAAAGAACGCTTTTGTTTCTTTTACGATCACTCCACTTAATGCGAACAATGCGATCATATTCGGAATCGCCATCAGTCCGTTGAAGATATCTGCGATTGTCCATACAGCACTTACTGTCATGTACGGTCCGATAAATACTGCCAGAATGTAAAGCCAGCGATATGTAAGGATTGTTTTCTTATGTCCGTTTGTCAGATATTCCAGACATCTTTCACTGTAATAATCCCATCCAAGAATTGTAGTAAATGCAAAGAATACCAGACAGATCATTAATACAAATGCAGAAATCTGTCCAGGGATCGGAAGTCCATGCTGGAATGCATAGGTTGTTACCTGAACACCTTCCAGACCTTCTACCTGCCATGCACCTGTCAGCACGATGGAAAGGCCTGTCATTGTACAGATCACGATTGTATCAATAAATGTACCAGTCATGCTTACAAGACCCTGACGTACAGGCTCTTTTGTCTGAGCTGCTGCCGCTGCGATAGGTGCGCTACCAAGACCTGCTTCATTTGAAAAGATACCACGAGCCACACCTTTCTGCATGGATACGATCATTGTTCCTACCACACCGCCTGTCACTGCTGACGGATTAAAGGCTCCCTTCACAACTGTTACGATAGCTGCCGGGATCTCTGTAATGTTTAAAAGAATCAGCGCTACACTGAAGATCAGATAGATCACCGCCATAAACGGTACAATAATCTGGCTGACTGTTGCAATTCGTTTCAGACCACCGATGAGGATTGCTGCAACACAGGCTGCAAGAATCAGGGAAGAAATTACAACTGCCCAGGAATACTCTCCAAGGAACGGAATATTTACGCAGTTTGATTTGTTCGGATCAAAGAAGTTCTGAACTGCACTGGAAATACCATTTACCTGACTGAATGTACCGATTCCGAAAAGACCTACACATACACCAAAGAATGCAAAGATCTTTGCAAGCCATTTCCATTTTGTTCCCATACCTTTCTCAATATAATAGAAAGGACCACCAAGGCTGTGACCGTCTTCTGCTACCACACGGTATTTCACTGCAAGAAGACCTTCGGAAAATTTTGTTGCCATTCCGAAGAATGCTGCCAGAATCATCCAGAATAAAGCTCCGGGACCTCCGGCACAGACAGCAGTTGCAACACCGACGATATTACCGGTTCCGATTGTGGCGCTCAGTGCTGTACATAAAGCTGCAAAGCTGGAAATCTCACCATCGCCTTCTTCTTCGTTCTTAAACATCCATTTCAATGCAAGAGGGAGTCTTCGCATCTGAAGAAGTCCAAGTCTGGCAGTTAACAGGATACCACCTGCCATGATCAGGACCATAAGGGGCACGCCCCAGACCAGATTGTCTACTGTTGTCAAAAAAGAATTGATCGCTTCCCACATAATAATAAATCTCCTTTTTCTTTTAAAAAGTGTAATATATTGTACAGCTGGGAAACAAAGTAATAACAGACCGTTTCAAAAATCAGAAGTTCAGAAAATACTGTTCATATAGTTCATATGAATCAGCGGGGATGATAAAGCATCCTCTGTCCTTTTGCCTGAGAGATTCAAGACACGAATCAGATAACCATTTGTGGGCAGCTATTGATAATTCGTGTTATTTGCACCTTCGGCCCCCGATCTAACGGGTGTCTCCAGAGAAACGATCCATTTGCAGTTCTTCCCTGCATCCAGGGAACCTGAGAGTTTTACTCCTTCGGCGGGTATAGCCTTTTGTGTGGCTTCCTCTTTCCTGCAAACTTCACCTCGTTAATTTGCTGTTACTGTGGTATACTATAGCTCTTAAATTTGAACTCGTCAATAGAAAATTAAACTTTTATAAAAAAAGTATAAAAATTCCAGAGATTTCCACCTTGTAAAATCCCTGGATATTTAAATAATTTTTATACATCAGCCATATCAGCCGCAAACAGTGCTGCGCCAAGTGCACCGCAAAGCTGAGCCTTGTCACTGATCACCAGCTTTGTTCCAAGCTTCTCTTCCAGTGTCTTTACCAGGCCCTTATTCTTAGAAACACCACCGGTCATCATATATTTCTCCTCACCGCCCACACGTCTGGTAAGGGCGGCAGTCTTTACGGCAACCGCCTTATTCAGGCCATGGACAATATCATCTGTTGCCTTATTCTGGGCGATCAGGGATACAACTTCTGATTCTGCAAATACTGTACACATACTGGAAATTGTAATATCTTCTTTGAATTCCAGCCCACATTCGCTCATCTGATCCAGATTCATTTCCATGGTACGTGCCATCATTTCCAGAAATCGTCCGGTTCCTGCCGCACATTTGTCATTCATAACAAAATTTGCAACTGCACCGTTCTCATCCAGTCGGATCACCTTGCTGTCCTGTCCGCCAATATCAATAACAGTACGGACTTCCGGATTCAGGAAATGCGCACCTCTTGCATGACAGGTGATCTCTGTGATACTCTTATCACCATTTTTAATAGCTGTACGTCCGTATCCAGTAGTAACCAGCGCATCAATATCTTCTCTCTGCAATCCGGCCTCCTTCAATGCCTCTGCAAGGGCACGGTCTGCTCCGATAGCAGCTCCTGCTCCTGTAGGCAAGATAATGCTGGTCACAATCTCATGATCTTTATTTAAAATCACCACATCTGTACTGGTAGAACCACTGTCAATCCCTGCGAAATAACCTTTTCCCATTTTTCTCTCTCCTTTTGTGTCTCCATCTATGGTCTGCTCCAGTATTTCAGGCTGAATGCTCTCTGCAAAAGCTTCCAGTCTGGTAAGAAGCTGACCGCTGCTCTGAATAGTATAATCTGATTCGATTTTTAAAAGAGGTACATCTGTATGATTCTTGATCTCAGCATATTCGAAGCTGTAAAAATCACAAAACTTCACTGTATGATAAATAATCCCCGCAATAGACGGATCATTATAAAGCTTCTTACGACCTGTCGGGTCCATCATACGCATACATGGGATCTGCCCCAGAATCTCACCTGCATACCAATCCATCAGCTCATCAAAAGAAGCACCCTCCGGTGGAAGTATATTTCCCACAGAACGGTTATGCACGCAGGTATCATTCTCTACAGGAAGAGGCATAGCCTTGCTGGTCATTTCAAATAATTCCTGCCCCATTCTGGCACCAAGTACTGCAATATGAGGCTTTGTGATTTTTCCTGTACATGAAAAGCAGCCCGGAATTTTCCGGCATCAAACTCTGTACCTTTGTATTGTGCATAAGCCTTGGCCAGCCCTTTTAACTGTACAGCCATGCGCTCTCTGCTACAGGCACTGTCACAGTGAAGCACATCCAAAATATAAAGGAAATCCAGTTTACCGCTTTCCAGCAAAATGTCATACACACTTCGGATGGTATCACAGCAGCTCACCAGAACAAGTTCCTTGATTTTCCCCTCCATGACTCCTTCCAGAAGTGTTTTTCCAAAACCGCAGATATTGGGATGTGAAACCTGATCGGCCAGGTCAAATCCCTCCGGCATATGATTAAAGTTCTCACATTCCCCGCCAAGAGATTCCAGAAGTTCAATTGGGGTATATTTACAGACATAGTAAGTTTTATTCATTCTCAGCACCTCCCAGCATTTCCAGAAAAGCTCCCAGCCTGGTGGAAGTCTGTCCTTCTCCTCCATGGCTTCGATCACACCCGTCACCGTCCAGGATCAAAAGGGGCAGACCGGCTTCCTCGAACTTCTTCTTTGCAAGCTGTGCCGCACCAAGCGTATGTTTACATCCCCAATGTCCAAACCACACAGCACCGTCTGCTCCTGCCTGTTTCGCATGGCGGATACCGGCTTCAATCCTTCTAAGGGCACTTCCGTTCAGTGAATGATATACATTCTTTCTGCCATTGCTTCAAAGGGGTTCTCAGGATCAAAATCCGGCTCACAGGTTTCTGCAAGTTCACATCCTACGATCTGGCTTTCTCACTGAAGCAAAGCTCCTGGCGCACTGCATCCGACCAGAATGGAATGGTATGCATCCAGTAAATGTGTTTCCCTTTCGCTGCCGGTGCTTTCTTAATATCTTCAAGAAGCATCTGTGTATACTTCTCTTCTTCTGCTGTTCCCAGAAGGATATTGTTTGTCATTCCTGCATACAAGGGTGTGACCAGATCAGAGGGCACATATCTGTCTGCACGCATCTGCTGATATTTTTTGTAATTCTCCAGAGTCCGCTTACTGCAGGCAAGACGTTCCTTTAATCTGTCCTCAGAGATTGTTTTTCCTGTATTTTTTTCCAGAAATATTTTTAAATCCTTTAACTGATCTGCCACATACTGTACATTCTCTGTGGTCTGATTCCATGGTACATCAATGGCAAATACAGGTACCTGGTAAAAATCTGCCAGGGTACGGAAGGTGAGCAGGTTAGCATCGCAGGTCAGGTTGGTATAAACAATACATTTAGGCTTTGGCAGAAGTCCTTTCTGCGCTGCACCAAGAAATGTCTTGTGATAACTGCACAGTGTCTCTGCAATTCCCTGATTCTCTGCCTGCTGCAGAAACGCCCTCTCTGCTTTGCTTGCAGAAAGATAGCAGGAAAATCCTTCTACATTATAGGGATGTAATCCCACCTCCTGCATCATTTCGCAGGGTGTAAAAATACTTACAATAACAGAATCTTCCGGTTTCTGAATGGGCCGCAGCATGGTATCCATCATCAGATTTGCAAGATGCCTGTCTGCAGGCATCAATCTCTTGTCCTGCATATAACGGAACTTCAGATTCTGCGCCTCCCAGCCGGTTTTTAACAGCCGGCGGCTGACTGAGGCTTTTTATCCGTCAGATTTTCCACATAATGACCAAATGTCTCAATAATCTCCATAGTCTGTCTCTTCCTCATTATGGTAATAATAATTTATCAATTGTCAGTGCACAAATAGTGCCACGGAATATTTTAATAATATCTTTTTGGGAAGTCAAGTTGAATTTTCGTTACTGTTCACACACCACTATTCTGCGAGGTGTTTGGCATGAATATGCCAAAATCCCGAGACATACAAGCCAAAATTCCATTGCCGCAGGCAATCTGGAATGAATTTTGGCTAAGTTACTGTGAACGGAGTGAACAGTAACGAATTTTCTCCAAAGTTCAGCTGTTTTTGCACATTCTTCTTGACAAAAAAGTCTCAAATGATACACTTTTGAATGTATTATTTTTCAAAAAAAGGAAGAAATAATATAGGAAAGATTTTTTACGAAAGGAAGGAATTTTTAAAATGCGTTCATTGGCAGTTTATTTAAAAAACTACAAAAAAGAAAGCATCCTGGCGCCATTTTTTAAATTTCTGGAGGTTGTATTTGACCTGATCGTGCCTATCGTCATTGCACAGATCATTGATGTAGGTATTGCAAACCATGACAACAAATACATTGTCCAGAGATTTTTTATTCTTATTTTAATGGCAGCTCTTGGTCTTGCCAGCAGCATTACAGCTCAGTTCTTTGCAGCCAAAGCCAGCGTGGCTTTGCCACTAAATTAAGACAGGCAGTTTATGACCATGTACAGCATCTGTCTTTTACAGAGCTGGATACCCTGGGAACAGACACCCTGATCACAAGACTTACCGACGATATCAATCAGGTCCAGAACGGACTGAACATGGGGCTTCGTCTTCTTCTTCGAAGTCCGTTTATCGTACTTGGATCCATGGTCATGGCATTTACCATTGATTTTAAATGTGCTCTGGTTTTTGCTGTTGCGATCCCGTTTCTGTTTCTGGTTGTCTTTGTCATTATGTTTTTCAGTATTCCTCTGTTTAAAAAGGTACAGGGAAAACTGGACACAGTAACCGGACTGACCAGAGAAAACCTTACAGGCGTCCGCGTTATCCGTGCATTCTGCCGCGAAAAAGAGGCAGTTGCAGAATTTGATACCCGCAATCAGGAGCTGACAAAGTTAAATCTCTTTGTAGAAGCTTTCCGCTTTGTTAAATCCGGTCACTTATGTACTGATCAATATTGCTACTGTTATTCTGATCCAGAAAGCAGGAGTAGAAGTAAATCTTGGCGGTATGCAGCAGGGACAGGTTGTTGCCCTTTATAACTATATGGCTCAGATGATCGTGGAACTGATCAAGCTTGCCTCCCTGATCATCACCCTGAACAAATCTGCAGCCAGCGCAGGACGTGTGGCAGATATCCTGAAAGTGAAATCTACTATGGATTACCCCTCTTCCTCCACATATTCTGCTCAGATATCGAAGGACCTTGCAACAGCAACTGCTGATGCATCACTTTCTGAAAATGCCATCGTATTCAATGACGTAACCTTTGAGTACAGCAAAGCCGGTGCCCCCAGTCTTTCCCATATCAGTTTTTCTGTAAAAAAGGGACAGACCGTAGGTATTATCGGTGGTACAGGAAGCGGAAAAACCACTCTGGTAAATCTGATCTCCAGATTCTATGATGCCAGCAAAGGAACTGTTCTGCTGGATGGTCAGAATATTGAAAATTACACCAGAAGTGATCTCCGCTCCAGAATCGGCGTTGTTCCACAGAAGGCAGCTCTTTTCAAAGGCTCTATCCGAGACAATCTGAAATGGGGCCGGGAAGATGCCTCTGACGAGGATCTATGGCAGGCACTTACCACAGCACAGGGAAAAGAGGTAGTAGAGGGTAAACCGGGACAGCTTGATTTTATGCTGGAACAGAACGGTAAAAACCTTTCCGGCGGCCAGAAACAAAGACTTACCATTGCCCGTGCCCTGGTAAAAAAACCTGAAATCCTGATTCTGGATGACAGTGCCAGTGCCCTGGACTTTGCCACTGATGCAGCACTGCGTAAGTCTCTCAACAGACTTGACTGGAAAGTAACTACATTTCTGGTATCCAGCGTTCCTCCAGCATTCAGCAGGCAGACTTGATCCTTGTCCTTGATAACGGTACTCTGGCAGGTAAGGGTACTCATGCTGAACTGCTGCGTACCTGTGATACTTACCGGGAAATCTACTTCTCTCAGTTTCCGGAAGAAAGAGCCAGATACTCCTCTGTATCTGCAGGTAATATAATGAAGGAGGTGACTGTATGAGCAGATCAACAATAAAAGATCCTGCTAAAAGCAAAAGCAGCGAAACTTTTTTTAAAGTACTGCGTTTCATCGGAAGATACCGTTTTCTGCTGATCTTCAGTATCATACTGGCAGCAGTTTCCGTTATCCTTCAGCTGTATGTCCCAATCCTGTTCGGAAATGCCATTGATCAGGTCATTGCCCAACATCAGGTAAACTTCGAAATGATGTGGTATTACCTGTCACGTATCCTTGTAATGGTCATCCTCTCTTCTGCTGCCACGTGGCTTATGAATGTGATCAATAACCGCATGACCTACCAGACAGTAAAGGATATACGTGCCAAAGCCATCCGACACATTCAGGTACTTCCCCTCTCTTACCTTGACGGACACAGTACCGGAGATATCATCAGCCGTATTATCGCAGATACAGATATTCTATCCGATGGTATGCTGCTTGGATTTACCCAGCTTTTTTCCGGAATCGTAACGATCATCGGAACACTGATCTTCATGTTCTCCAAAAACTTCTGGATTACATTGATGGTCATTGTCTTGACTCCCGTAAGCTTTTTGGTGGCCAAATTTATTTCTTCCCATACCTTCCAGATGTTCCGGAAGCAAAGCGATACCAGAGGGCGTCAGACTGCTCTCATTGAAGAGATGATTGGAAACCAGAAGGTTGTTCAGGCTTTTGGATATGAGGAAAAATCTTCTGAACGCTTTGCAAAGGTTAACAAAGAATTACAGGAATGCAGTCTGAAGGCTGTTTTTTACAGCAGCCTGACAAACCCTTCCACCCGTTTTGTCAATAATGTTATTTATGCCTGTGTTGCACTGGTGGGTGCATTCATTATCCCTGGAGGCAGACTGACAGTCGGAGGACTTTCCGTACTTCTCTCCTATGCCAACCAGTATATGAAACCATTCAATGATATCAGTTCCGTTGTTACAGAACTTCAGAATGCTCTTGCCTGTGCAGGCAGAATCTTCGATCTGCTGGAGGAGGAACCGGAAGTTGCAGAGGTTTCTGAGACACTGAAAGATGTAAAGGGTGAAGTAGATATTAAGAATGTGTGCTTCCATTATGATGAATCAAAGAAACTGATTGAGGACTTTAATCTCCATGTAAAACCAGGTATGCGCGTTGCCATTGTAGGACCTACCGGATGCGGTAAGTCAACCTTTATCAACCTTCTGATGAGATTCTATGATGTAAATTCCGGATCTATTTCCGTTGACGGCAAACCGATCAGAGACATTACCCGCCATTCTCTCAGAAGCAGCTATGGTATGGTGCTTCAGGAAACATGGATCAAAAACGGAACTGTCCGCGACAATATCTCGATTGGAAAACCGGAAGCTACAGATACTGAAATCATCGAAGCAGCCAAGCTTACCCACAGTTGGGAATTTATCCGGAGGCTTCCTAAAGGACTGGACACCATGCTCAACGAAGACAGCTTAAGCCAGGGACAGAAACAGCTGCTGTGTATCACACGAGTTATGCTCTGTCTGCCTCCGATGCTGATCCTGGATGAAGCCACTTCCAGTATTGATACACGAACAGAATTACAAATTCAGGAAGCGTTTGAACGAATGATGGAGGGAAGAACAAGCTTTATCGTAGCTCACAGGCTTTCAACCATCCGAAATGCAGATCTGATTCTTGTTATGAAAGACGGAAGTATCATTGAGCAGGGTACTCATGATGAGCTGATTGCAAAAGGTGGATTTTACCATACTTTATATAACAGCCAGTTTGCAAAAGTTTCTGAATAAAACAAGCCAGATAATAAATCAAAAAGGAACAGCTGTCCATCACGGCTGTTCCTCTTTTTGATTTTGTAAAATGTTTTTTTATTTTTATCAGATTGCCCGGGTAGCATCTTTCAGCCATTCTTTTTCTTCTTCGTTCAAATACGGAGAAATCTTCTCATATACCTGCGCATGGTAATCATTGAGAAGGTTACGTTCCCGGACACTCATCAGTTCCGACACCACTCCATCCAGGTCAAAAGGTACCATAGTCAGAAATTCAAAGCACATAAACTGACCATACTCTGTTTTTTCAGCTTTTTTACAGACCATCAGATTTTCATGACGGATTCCAAATTCATCCTCTCTGTAATATCCCGGCTCATCAGAGGTGATCATTCCCTCCTCCAGCACTGCATTTCCACCCGGAACAATTTTCCATCGGAAGCTATTGGGTCCTTCATGGACATTCAGAAGATATCCTACTCCATGACCGGTTCCATGTTTAAAATCCTCTCCCATTTCCCACAACGGCTGTCTCGCCAGAATATCCAGGTTTACACCGGTACAGCCATGAAGAAATCTGGCAGCTCCCAGATTCAGAGTTCCCCGCAAAACTGCTGTGAAGTACTTTTTCTCTTCCTCAGTAGTCGGCCCCATGACAACAGTACGGGTAATATCAGTAGTTCCCTCTTTATAATGTCCTCCTGTATCTGCCAGAAGAAAGCCGGATGGTTCCAGAGGAATATCCGTTTCGGGTGTTGCAAAATAATGTACAATAGCAGCATGCTTTCCATAGGCAATAATCGGATCAAAACTGTTATCTATGAAATCCTCCTGTTCCGAACGGAATTCATACAGCTTTTCTGCTGCACTTAATTCTGTGATTGGAATCCTTCCAACATTCTTCTTTAACCAGTATATGAACTTTGTAACTGCAACTCCGTCTCTGATATGCGCAATGCGTTCATTTTCCACCTCAACAGGATTCTTCGTTGCCTTGGGAAGAAGTGTAAGATTTTCTTCATCCAGAATCCGGGTGTCTGCCGGAATATTGCTAACCAGACGACTGTTGACTTTCTTTTTGCAGAGAAGAACTTTTTTGTCCTTTTTAAATGTTTTCACATACTCATAGATACTGTCATAGGGAAAAAGGGTCACACCATCTTTTTCCAGCGCTTCCAGTACGTCTGTCTGAAAGGCTTTCTCATTTGCAAAAAGTCTGATCTCTGTTTTTGTCATTACAAGATAAGAAAGAACCACCGGACAACAGTGGATATCTCCCCCACGTATATTTAACAGCCAGGCAATATCATCCAGAGAAGTCAGTACAAATAAATCTGCACCCTTCTTCTCCATTGCTTTGCGGATTCTTGCGCATTTATCAGCTCTGGATTCTCCTGCCCATTTTATATCCAGCTCTGTAACCGGTTCACAGGAAAGTACCGGACGGTTTTCCCATATATCGCCTGCCAGATCGTGATCAACACTGAGAGACACACCGTTTTCATCCAGCATTTTCTCCAATTCTGCTGCCTCTTTTGCACTGACAGTACGTCCGTCAAATCCCAGACACCTTCCCTGTGTCAGATTTTTTTCAGAAATTCATGAACTGTGGGAACTTCCGGTTCACCCATTTTAAATAAAGTAATTCCTGTTCCCTCCAGCTGATCTGCAGCCTGGATAAAATAACGTCCATCCGTCCATAATCCTGCCATATCCTGCATGATCACCGCAGTGCCTGCAGAACCGGTAAATCCTGTGATATATTTTCTGCATTTGAAATATTCACCTACATATTCTGAACCATGAAAATCATCTGTAGGAATCAGATATGCATCAATTCCTGTTTCTTTCATGCGTGCACGAAGTGCTGCTATTCTCTCTTTTACTGTCATTCGTTTTTACCCTTAAGGCTGCTATCTGCAGTCGTTTTATCATTTTCGCCAAGTGTTTCGTTCATACTTCCCATACGATATCCCAGAATATCCATGGTCACATAAGTGAATCCATACTCCTTAAATTTCTTTGCAATATCCTCTCGGACATTTTTTTCCAGAAGTTTCGGAAATTCCTCCGGCATGATCTCAATTCTTGCAAGTGAACCGTGAATACGGACACGTACCTGATGGAATCCATAGTCAAGTAAAAGCTGCTCTGCTTTCTCAACCATTCCAAGCTTTTCCTCACTGATGGTCTCTCCATAGACAAACCTGGAGGACAGACAGGCAAATGACTGTTTGTCCCAAGTCGGAAGCCCCAGTTCCTTTGAGTATTCTCTGATCTCCGCTTTCGTCAGCTTCGCCTCACGCAGCGGGCTCTTAACTCCAAGTTCTTTTACGGCGATCAGACCTGGTCTGTAATCGCCGTTATCATCCATATTTGATCCCTCTGCAATATATTCAATCCCATTCTTTTTTGCAATATCGCCAATCTTCTCAAACAGTTCTTTTTTACATAAATAACATCTGTTCGGAGGATTCTTTGAAAATCCTTCAATCTCCAATTCCTCAGACTGGCAGATCACATGCTGAATCCCCTCTTTCTCGCAGAATGCCTTCGCTTCATTCAGCTCTCTTTTCGGGAAAGAACAGGATTGAGCTGTAATCGCAATCGCCTTATCACCCAGCACATCATGAGCTACTTTTAATAAGAATGTAGAATCCACTCCACTTGAGAAAGCAACTGCTACACTGCCAAGTCCCTTCAGATATTCTTTTAAATGTTCCAGTTTATTTTCCATATCAGTCTGCCTCTTGTCCGTTTTTTATTGTACCTGTAGCACTCCTCGTAAATAATGTATATTGATCTGGCTCAACAAAGCGTGAAAGTTGAACTTTCTCAAATGTATTATTTAACAGGGTGCTATAGCTTCATTATAATATAGGCAATGACTGTTCAGCAACTTATTTTTCGCATTGCGAAATATGTTACTGAAAATAGAACGAACAATATTGATTTATGTTTCTTGTATCTTTTCTAACGCTTCCCCGACTTCTATTACTTCTTTAAATAGTTTCTAAAGTAACAGCCTCTCTTAACTTCTTTATTTACAGTTTGTCTACTTCTTTTTCTGAAGCAGTTCTCCGTTTGTTTCTTCTCCATTCATACATGACATAATAATTAACCACTACCCCATATTATAAATAACACCCAGAGATACTTATTTCAGACTGATAATCAGATTTTTATTGAATTTATTAATCTATATGTTATGACAACATATCTTTCAGACATGTACTCCGGTAGTCACTCGGTGATATTTTATATCTTTCTTTAAATACTCGGTTAAATGTTCTCTGACTTTCAAATCCACTATCCAGACAAATGTTTGTAATAGAATCACTCGTATTTTCCAAACGATGGCATGCATAGTTCAGCCTTGCATCGTTAAGATATTGATTAAAGTTTCTATGGAATGTTTTGGAAAAGAGTCTGGATAAAACATATTTGCTCACCCCCAGATCTTTTGCCATCTCTTCCAGAGAAAACTTCTTCTTAAAATTTGCTGATATATAGGAAACTGTCTGGTAAATAAGATCGTTGCTCCCCACATTACTCTTTTCTACCAAATTTAATTTTCCTATGCAGCGTGCCAACACAATTTGAAGATATGCCTGTGCAACAGTAATATCCGACTGTTCTGTCTCTAAAATTGCATTTATAACCCTATATACCTCCGGTTCAACCTTTTCCTCTTTGATGATTGGGTATTCAGGAGCCATGGATTGCATGATATCTGCAAATTTGGCTATCGTAAATGGCGATGCAATCAGATAAGTCGCTTTATTTACACCGGGTGTCAGTACCTGATAGTGATGAATAACATCTGGAAATACAAAGCCTATATCTCCTTTTTCCATATGGTATAGTTCCTGTCCGACACCAAGTTCTAATG